>Ga0081539_10000526_pt1 | contig 79609 bp, 64 predicted proteins | sample TabmetS4T2R2_FD_71023 | JGI IMG/M metagenome (GOLD analysis project Ga0081539, IMG submission 71023) | Tabebuia heterophylla rhizosphere microbial communities from the University of Puerto Rico - S4T2R2 | ecosystem: Host-associated > Plants > Roots > Rhizosphere ...
GTTGCGGTGGTTGCGGTGGTTGCGGTGGTTGCGGTGGTTGCGGTGGTTGCGGTGGTTGCGGTGGTTGCGGTGGTTGCGGTGGTTGCGGTGGCTGCGGTGGTTGCGGTGGTTGCGGTGGTTGCGGTGGCTGCGGCGGTTGTGATGGCTGCGGTGGCTGACTTGGCGGCGGGAAAGTGGTTCGCGGTGCCTGAGACGGCGACAGGTCCGCTCATCCTGTCGATCGACCAGGGGACGACCAACTCCAAGGCGGCTCTGGTCAGCCCCGAAGGTCGGATCGTCGCAGCGGGTTCGGCGCCTGTCGGCGTCGTCTGTCCGCGGCCCGGCTGGGTCGAGCAGGACGGCGGCCGAATCTGGTCGAGCGTGCTCGAGGCGGTGGCCGCCTGCCTGGCAGGAGCGCCCGATGCGCGCGTCGCAGGCGTTGCCCTGTCAACTCAGCGCGAGTCGGTCGTCGGCTGGCGAGCGCGCAGTGGTGTGCCGCTGGGCCCGGTGATCGGCTGGCAGGACCGCCGTACGACAGCCTGGTGCGCCAAGGAGATCGACGATCACGGCCGCGACCTCGTCCGAGACCGCACCGGGCTGCTGGTGGACCCGATGTTCTCCGCGCCGAAGATGCGGTGGCTGCTCGACAACCTGCCGCCCGGCGTACCGGTCGAGGACGTACGGCTGGGCACGGTGGACAGCTGGCTGATCTGGTGGCTGACCGGGGGAGCGGAGCATCTCTGCGACCCCGGCAACGCATCCCGCACGCTGCTCTACGACATCTCAGCCCTCCACTGGAGCCCGGACCTGCTGGACGTCTTCGGCGTGCCGGCGGCTGTGCTGCCGGCCGCGGTCTCCTCCGACCACGGCTTCGGCGTCACCCGAGGCGTGCCCGGCGTCGCCGACGGGACGCCGGTCCTTGCCGTGCTGGCCGACTCGCACGCCGCTCTCTTCGGTCAGGGATGCAGCGAGGTCGGCATGGCCAAGGCGACGTACGGCACCGGCTCGTCGGTCATGGCCCCGCTCGCCAAGCTGACCGTTGGGGAGTCCCGAGTGCCGACGACGCTGGCGTGGGTGATCGACGGCTCGCCGACGTATGCGCTCGAAGGCAACATCCTCTCCTCAGGCGCAACCCTTGCCTGGGCGGCCGAGCTGCTCACCGCGGGCAGCGTGGCCGAGGTGATCGCGCTGGCCGAGACGGTCGAGGACAGTGCCGGCGTCACCCTCGTCCCGGCCTTTACCGGTCTGGGTGCGCCGCACTGGGACCGTGAGGCACAGGCGTTGATCTCCGGGTTGAGCCAGGCCAGCGGCCGCGCGCACATCGCGCGGGCCGCCGTCGACGCGATCGCTCATCAGATCTGCGACATCGTGGACGTGATCGAGGAGCAGTCCGGGCCGCTGTCGGAGCTGCGGGTCGATGGCGGAGCCACGGCTTCGGCGCTCCTCATGCAGACCCAGGCCGACCTGCTGGGACGTACGGTCCAGGCCGCGGACGTGGCCGAGGTGTCCGCACTCGGTGCGGCGAAGCTCGGCTGGCAGGCGCTGGGCGAGGGCGCGTCCTGGCCCGCTGAGGTGAGCGGGCGGACCTTCTCGCCAGCACTGGGCTCCACGGCCCGCAAGGAACTGCGTGAGCACTGGGCGCGCGAGGTCGATCGAGCGCGCTACGCCGCCCGCGAGGACCGGCCGGAATGACCGATGCGATGACAGGCCCGATGACGGATGAGAGGGCAGAGCCGATGACCGCTGCGAGGGCTGACGCGACAACGGCGGTGTTCGCGCTGCAGTGGTCGGCGGTCGAGCTCGCCTTCGACGGTCCGGCCGCGGCCAACCCGTACACCGACGTGGACGCCTGGGTGATCTTCACCCATGACAGTGGAGAGGAGCTGCGCCGGCCGGTGTTCTGGGACGGCGGCACGACCTACCGGGTTCGGTTCGCCTCCACCAAGCCGGCAGGGAACTGGACCTGGCGGGTCGAGAGCGACGAGCCGGAGCACCGCTTCAGCCCGGCGAGCGGAAGCCTGACCGCCGCTCCGCCGCCGCGTGATCATCCGCACCGGGCACTGTCCCACGGCTTCGTCCGGCTGCACACCTCGGGCCACAGCTTCTGCCACGCGGACGGCTCGCCCGCGTTCGCGGTGATCGACACGGCCTGGGCCATGCCATTCCGAGCCGAGCTGGCCGACGTCGATGTCTACGCCGCAGATCGTCAGGCGAAGGGTTTCAATGCCGTCCTGCTGATGACCGTGCAGCCGGACATGAACGCCCGCGGCCCGGTCGGTCGCAACGTCGACGAAGGTTTCGAGATCGGCTTCCATGATCTTTCCGAGGGTCGGCTGACCAAGATCAACGTCGACTACTTCCGGTACTTCGACAAGATCATCGAGGTGCTGGTCGACCACGGCATCACGCCGGTCCTGCAGCCGGTCTTCCACGGCTATGGGTGGAAGGGCCAGGGTGTCGCGGGTCCGGTCGTGCCGCCCGCGGACTACGCGCGCTACTGCCGCTATCTGGTTGCGCGCTACGGCGCCCGCCCGGCGGTCTACCTGGTGTGCGGGGACGGCTCGGGGGAGGAGCCGCAGGTCGCGGCGGGTGGCGAGGAGATCGAGGCCTGGGACTCGTACCGGCAACCGACCGGCATCCACTACCGGCCGCACCACCGCGACGACGAGCACCAGGGCTCAGACTGGCTGGACTTCCAGTCCTGCCAGACCGGGCACATGGGAGATCATGTGCCCGACCGGCTGGCCACGATGTGGATGCAGCAGCCGCCGAAGGCGATCATGAACGGTGAGCCGAGCTACGAGCACACCGGGCGGCAGGGCGTCGCCGAGGGCTGGTGGCAGGGCCACGAGGCCTGGAGCAACGTCTGCGCGGGTGCGCTGATGGGCGTCGCCTATGGCGCGGCGAGCCTGTGGCCCTGGCGGCTGCACCCGGACGAGCCAGGGCACGGCGACTACTTCCTGGCCAAGGGCGCCGGATGGCGGGAGGCGCTCGCCTTCCAGGGCAGCAGCTACGTCGGCCTGGTCGGGAAGATCCTGGCGGACCTGCCGATCACCGGCGCGGCCCCGTGCTGGGACGTGTCGTCGAACACCCGCGGCCTGCTGGACCCAGGTGTCTTCTATCTCGGCTACGCCGAGCACGGCGGGCCGTGGATGTTCATGGACGCGGAAGGCCGGGTGCCGTCGAAGTACTGGGTGATCGACCCGCGTACCGGCGAGGTGCTCGCCTCCGGCGACCGGCCCGGAGACTACGTGCCCATCGACTACGTCAGCGACGACCCTTCGCTGTTGATCTGCGCCGAGACCACGCCGGCCTGGGTCGTCGCCCAGGAACGCCTCGGCTGACGCGCTCACTCGATAGCGCATCGATATTCGACGGGCCTGGCAGGATGGCTCGAAGACCTCGCAACTGCCGCTCGAGAGAGGTGCATCGCTCATGGCGCCAGCGCCCGTAGGGCTCAACGGGGCCCTCACCGACGGGCAACTGCGGCTGATCACCAAGGTGGCTCGGATGTACCACGAGCGCGGCATCCGCCAAGTGGACATCGCCGAGAGCCTGCACCTGTCGCAGGCCCGGGTCTCCCGGCTGTTGAAGCGGGCCGCAGAGCTCGGCATCGTCCGTACGGTCGTCGCCGTCGCGGCAGGCGTCCACACCGAGACCGAGGAGGCGCTCGAGGAGCGGTACGGCGTGGCGGAGGCGGTCGTGGTGGACGTCGAAGGCACCGACCAGGACATCATCGCGGCACTCGGCTCGGCCGGCGCCACCTATCTGGAGACCACGCTGACCGGGAGCGAGCGGATCGGGCTCTCCAGCTGGAGCCAGACCCTGCTCGCAGTGGTCGACCGGATGCGGCCGTTCAGGGTGCCGGGCGCGGAGAGCGTGATACAGCTCATCGGCGGCCTCGGAGCGCCGGCCGCGCAGGCGCAGGGCAACCGGCTGCTCACGCAGTTCGCCCAGCTGGTCGGCGCCGCGCCGACCTTCGTGCCGGCGCCGGGGCTGGTCGGGAGCAGGACGATCCGCGACAGCCTGCTGAGCGATCCCGCCATGGAGTCGGTGGCGTCGGAATGGAGCCGGCTCACCATGGCCCTGGTCGGCATCGGCAGCCTGCCGCCGTCGCCGTTGCTGCGGGCGAGCGGCAACGCGGTCGACCCGGCGGATCAGGCCAAGCTGCTGGCTGCGGGCGCGGTCGGCGATGTCTGCCAGCGGTTCTTCGACGCGACGGGCAACCTGCTGCCGAGCGATCTGGACGACCGGCTGGTCGGCATCGACGCCGACACCCTGCGCGCTGTGCCGCGGCGGATCGGGATCGCCGGCGGAGACAGCAAGCACGCCGCCGTTCGCGCGGCGGTGCTGGGCGGCTGGGTCAACGTCCTGGTCACCGACACCGGCACGGCAGCCGCCCTGCTCGCGGACTAGCTTGGCTGCGCCGCTATTCGACGATGATCACTTCGAGGGTGCGCGGACCGTGCACGCCCTCGACCCGGTTCAGCTCGATGTCGCTCGTGGCGCTCGGACCGCTGATCATGGTAAGCGGTCGGGTCGGGTCGAGCCGGGCGATGGCCTGCGGCACGTCGGCGACGATCCGGTCCGGCAGCACGATGCACAGGTGGTAGTCGGGAATCAGCGTGACCAACCGGCTGCCGGTCCCTGCGGAGCCGTCCAGGATCAGCGTGCCGGTTTCGGCGACGGCGACCGCGCAGCTTGTGATCACGCCGTCGATCTTGTCCAGCTCGGCGGCAGTCAGCCGGTCGTCGGCATCGTCGGGCCTGACCGTGACGTCGTCGAGCCCGGTCAGCCACTCCGGGTCGAGATCAGCAGGTACGGCCACCGACCGGAGCCGTCGCGCCTCGACGGCCCTCGTGACCTCGGCCGGGAGGTCGGTCGGCGGGCACCGTCGCACGAACGCCTTGTAGTCGATCAGCCGATCAACCAGCCGTGCCACGAGCTGATCATGGTTCCGGTCAGAGCTGCGACGGTAGTCGCGCTCGATGCCCCCGTACGGAAGGTCCGGCGGCGAGGCCGTCCGCTGTGCCGCGGCGATCCGGGCCAGCACGTCGTCCCGGGCCGTCACTGCCCGGCCTCATGATCACGAGCCTCATGATCACGAACCCACCAGTCGCGGAAGGTCTGCCTGGGTGGCCGGGCAAGATCGCGCGCGTCCGTCCACTGCCTGGCGATCGGCAGCGGCAGCTCGCCGATGACGCCGCGTTTTCGGCCGAGGACCCGGCCGAGCCGACCGCCGCGCAGGGCGCGGGCCCAACGCGTGGGATCGCTCATCACCCAGGCGGCGGCTGTCATGGCGGACGCCTCGGCGCTCGGCAGCCGGTGCTCCTCGGCGTAGGTCTCGACGTGCTTCGCCCGCAGGTGGACCAGGATCTCCGGAATGTTGATCTTGACCGGACAGACGTCGTAGCAGGCGCCGCAGAGCGAGGACGCGTACGGCAGCGAGGCGTTGTCCTCGATCCCGGTCAGCTGTGGCGACAGGATCGCGCCGATCGGCCCCGGATAGACCGACCCGTACGCGTGCCCGCCGGCCCGCTCGTAGACCGGGCACACGTTGAGGCAGGCGCTGCAGCGGATGCAGTTGAGCGCGTCCCGGCCGTCGGCGTCGGCGAGCACGGCGGTCCGGCCGTTGTCCAGCAGGATCAGGTGGAACTCCTGTGGCCCGTCGCCCGGCGTGACGCCGGTCCACATTGACGTGTAGGGGTTCATCCGCTCGCCGGTGGAGGAGCGGGGGAGCAACTGCAGGAACACCTCCAGGTCCTGCCAGCGGGGCACCAGCTTCTCGATCCCCATGATCGTGATCAAGGTGTCCGGCAGGGTCAGGCACATCCGGCCGTTGCCCTCCGACTCCACCACCGCCAGCGTGCCGGTCTCGGCGACGGCGAAGTTGGCGCCGCTGATCGCCACCTTGGCCGACAGGAACTTGCGTCGCAGGTGCCGCCGGGCCGCGCCGGCCAGGGCTGCCGGCTCGTCGGTCAGCGCGGGATCGGCGTCGGCCATCTCGGCCAGGAAGATCTCGCGGATCTCCGCCCGGTTGCGATGGATCGCCGGCACCAGGATGTGCGACGGCTTGTCGTGGCCCAGTTGCACGATCAGCTCGGCCAGGTCGGTCTCGATGGCCGCGATGCCGGCCGCTTCCAGTGCCTCGTTCAGGCCGATCTCCTGAGTGGCCATCGACTTGACCTTGACCACCTCGTCCACGTCCTTGGCCCGGACCAGCTCGGTCACGATCGCATTCGCCTCGATCGCGTCCCGCGCCCAGTGCACCACCCCGCCGCGGGCGACTACCTGATCTTCGAGCTGGATCAGGTAGTCGGCCAGGTGCGCCATGGTGTGCACCTTGAGCTGGCGGCCCGCCTCCCGCAGCTGCTCCCAGTCGGGCAGCTCCGCCACGACCGATGCCCGCTTCGCGCGGATCGTCCGGGTGGCTCGGCCGAGGTTCTGTCGCAACTGGGTATCGGCCAGCGCCTGGCGAGCCGCGGCCGGGAACTTCGCCTCCCCGCGCAGGTTCCCGACGCCGCGCGGTGCCGGTGGCGGCCCAGGCATGCCCAGCAGGACCGGCGCGGTCAATGCACTCTCCCGGCCCTGCTGCTGACTTCGGCCCGGTCGTGCTCACGACCGAGGGCGGCCGGCTGCTCCCGGGTGGCGGCCAGGATCTCAGCCAGGTGCACGGTCGTGGTCCCCGTGCGGAGCCGGGACAGCCCGCCGCCGATGTGCATCAGGCAGGAGGCGTCGCCGGCGGTACACATCTCGGCTCCGGTGGTCAGCACGTTGCGCATCTTGTCGGCCAGCATGGCGGTCGAGGTGTCGGAGTTCTTGATCGCGAACGTGCCGCCGAAGCCGCAGCACTGGTCGGCGTCCGGCAGCTCGACCAGGGTCAGGCCGGCTACCGAGCGCAGCAGCCGGATCGGCTTGTCGCCGACGCGGAGCAGTCGCAGCGAGTGGCAGGTCGGGTGATAGGTCACCGTGTGCGGGAAGTAGGCGCCCACGTCGGTGACCCCGAGGACGTCGACCAGGAACTCCGACAGCTCGTACGTCTTCGCCGCCACCGTGTCGACCCGCTCGACGAGTCCCGGTGTGCCGTACCGCCTGGTGATCATGGCGTGCTGGTGCCGAACGGATCCCACGCACGACCCCGAGGGCGCGACGATCGCGTCGTAGTCGGCGAAGACGTCTACGTACCGCTCGACCAACGGCAACGCGAGCTTCGAGTAGCCGGTGTTGACGTGCATCTGGCCGCAACAGGTCTGATCGGCCGGGAACTCCACGTTCTGACCCAGCCGCTCGAGCAGCCGGACCGTCGCCTTGCCCACCTCGGGGAACTGCCCGTCGGCCAGGCAGGTGATGAACAGCGCGACTCTCACCGCGTGGCAGCCTGCTCGGTCGCGCTCTGGGGCTCGTACGAGACGAGCGGCATGCCCCGCCGCAGGGCGAGCCGGAGCTCGTCCAGATCCTGCGGCAGCGCTCCGGCGGCCCGCGCCTGCAACGCCAGATTGCCCAGCGCGGTGGCCTCGACCGGCCCGGAGAGCACCGGCCGGCCGGCCAGGTCGGCGGTGAGCTGGCAGAGCAGCTCGTTCTGGCACCCGCCACCGACGATGTGCACCACCTCAGCCTCCTGCCCCGCAAGTGCCTCGGCCGACGACACCGTACGGGCGTAGGCGACGGCAAGTGAGTCAAGGATGCACCGAACGACCTCGGCGGCTGAGCGCGGGACCGGCTGACCGGACGCCTCGCAGGCGGCCCGGATGCGGGATGGCATGTCGCCGGGAGGCACGTATTCCGTCGAGTCGACGTCGATGACCGGGCCGCCCGCCGGCAGGCTCGCCGCCTCGCGGAGCAACGCGTCCTGGTCGGCCGGCTCGCCCGCCTCCCGCCAGGTGCGCAGCGACTCCTGCAGCAGCCACAGCCCGCCGACGTTGCGTAGGTAGCGGACCCGGGCGTCGACGCCGCCCTCGTTGGTGAAGTTGGCATGCCGGCTCTCCTCGGTCAGGACGGGCCGGTCCAGCTCGAGCCCGACGAGCGACCAGGTGCCGGAGGAGACATAGGCGAACCGGCGATTCGCCGCCGGCACGCCCACCACGGCCGAGGCGGTGTCGTGCGACCCGACGGCGACCACCCGGGTGGACGGATCGAGTCCGGTCCTCCTCGCCACCCTCGGCCGGATGGTCCCTACCACCTCGCCCGGCTCGATCAGGGGTGGGAAGAGGTCGGCCGGGAGCTCGAGTGCAGGAAACAGCTCGGTCGAGAACGTGCGGGTCGTCGCGTCCAGCAACCCGGTCGTCGAGGCGTTCGTGATCTCGGTCCGCAGCTGGTCGGTCAGCCAGAAGGCCAGCAGATCGGGCAGCAGGACGGCACGCCGAGCCAGCTCCCACAGCTCACCGCACTTCTCGGCCGCGAGCTGGTAGATCGTGTTGAATGGCAGGAACTGCAGGCCGTTGATCGCGTACAGCTGCTCCGGATGGACCCGGGCGTGTACTTCCTCGATCACGTCGTTGGTGCGGGAGTCCCGGTAGGCGACCGGCTCGGAGATCAGCCGGTTGTGGCTGTCCAGCAGCCCGTAGTCCACCGCCCAGGTGTCGATCCCGATGCTGACCACTCGCGCGTGCCGGCCGGTCAGTTTGCCGAGGCCGATCAGCACCTGCTCGTACAGCCCGGACAGGTCCCAGCGCAGGTGCCCGTCGAGCTGTTGGATGCCGTTGGGAAAGCGGTGTACGACCTCCAGCTCCAGCCCGTCGCCGGCGAGCCAGCCCGCGACCACGCGGCCGCTGGACGCGCCGATGTCGACCGCCGCGAAGACCTCCGACGGCTCGATCGACCGGGGTGCGTCCGCGGAGCCGGCGTCCGTGTCGGTCGGGCTAGCCATGCATGATCACCGCAGGAACGCTGCGGCGACGCCGGCGTCGACGGGGATGTGCAGGCCGGTGGTGTGGCTCAGATCGGCGGAGCAGAGCACGAACACGGCGTTCGCGACGTTCTCCGGCAGCACCTCCCGCTTCAGCAGGGTGCGCTGCGCGTAGTACTTGCCCAGCTCCTCCTCCGGCACGCCGTAGACGGCGGCACGCTTGGCGCCCCAGCCACCCGCGAAGATGCCGGAGCCTCGGACGACCCCGTCGGGGTTGATGCCGTTGACCTTGATCCCGTGCTCGCCCAGCTCGGCCGCGAGCAGTCGGACCTGATGGGCCTGGTCGGCCTTGGTCGCCGAGTAGGCGATGTTGTTGGGGCCCGCGAACAGCGAGTTCTTCGATGAGATGTAGACGATGTCGCCGCCGAGCTGCTGATCGATCAGCGCCTTGGCGGCCGCGCGAGAGACCAGGAAGGAACCCTTGGCCATCACGTTGTGCTGCAGGTCCCAGTCGGCGGTCGTGGTCTCCAGCAGCGACTTCGACAGCGACAGGCCGGCGTTGTTGATCACGATGTCCAGGCCGCCGTACGCGAGCAGGGTGGCGTCGACCGCGGCCTGCACGGCCGCCTCGTCGGTCACGTCGGCGGCGATGCCGGTGGCGACGTCGCTCCCGCCGATCTCCGCCGCCGCGGCCTGCGCCTGACCGGCGTCGAGGTCGGCGATCACCACGCACGCGCCCTCGGCCGCCAGCCGGGTCGCGATCGCCTTGCCGATGCCCGACGCCGCGCCGGTGACGAGGGCGATCCGGGTGGCCAGTGGTTTCGGCTTGGGCAACCGCTGCAGCTTGGCCTCCTCCAGCGCCCAGTACTCGATCTTGAACTTCTCGCTCTCGTCGATCGGCGCGTACGTCGACAGGCCCTCGGCGCCACGCATCACGTTGATCGCGTTGACGTAGAACTCACCGGCCACCCGGGCTGTCTGCTTGTCCTTTCCATAGCTGAACATGCCGACGCCCGGTACGAGGATGATCAAGGGGTCGGCGCCGCGGATGGCCGGGGAGTCCGGGGTCGCGTGCCGCTCGTAGTAGGCCTGGTAGCCGGCCCGGTAGGCCTCGTGCAGCTCCTTCAGCCGGCCGATCGAGTCCTCGACGCTTGCCTCGGCGGGCAGGTCCAGCACCAGCGGCTTGACCTTGGTGCGCAGGAAATGGTCGGGGCAGCTGGTGCCGAGCTCGGCCAACCGCGGATGCTCGGTCGAGGCCAGGAAGTCCAGCACCACCGGCGAGTCGGTGTAGTGACCGACCATCGGCCTGTCGGACGAGGCGATCGAGCGCAGTGTCGGTGCCAGTGCTGCCGCCTTGGCCCGCCGCTGATCGACCGGCAGGGCGCCGTAGCCGTCCCGCGGCGGCCCGAAGGGCTCGGGCTTGGAGTGCTCGGCGATGTAGGTCGCGGCGGTGTCGATGATCCACAGCGAGTTCTGCTCGCACTCCGCGGAGGTGTCGCCCCAGGCAGTCACGCCGTGACCGCCGAGGATGCAGCCGACGGCCTGCGGGTTGTCGGACTTGATCGTGGCGATGTCCAGCCCGAGCTGGAAGCCGGGCCGGCGCCACGGCACCCAGACGACCTTCTCACCGAAGATCTTCGCGGTCAGCGCCTCCCCGTCCGCCGCCGTGGCGATCGCGATGCCGGAGTCCGGATGCAGGTGATCGACATGGGCGGCGTCCACCAGGCCGTGCATCGCGGTGTCGATGCTCGGCGCCGCGCCGCCCAAGCCATGCACGCAGTAGTCGAACGCGGCGACCATCTCGTCCTCCCGGTCGACGCCGGGATAGACGTTGACCAGCTGACGCATCCGGTCGAGGCGCAGCACGGCAAGGCCCGACTCCTTGAGGGTGCCGAGGTCGCCGCCGGAGCCCTTCACCCAGACCAGCCCGACGGGTTCGCCGGTCACCGGGTCGGTCTCGGTGCCCTTGGCGGAGGTGTTCCCACCGGCGTAGTTGGTGTTCCTCGGGTCCGCGCCCAGCCGGTTGGACCGCCCGATCAACTCGGTCACTGCCTGGTTCGTCATTGAGGTCCTGTCACCCATCCTTTTCGAATACTGTTGGGAGATTGCGCGAAAACTGTCGAATCAGGGCAATCTGCCGACAGTTTCCGAGAGACCTGGGCGAGCAGCGGTCACGCTCCCCAGCCTGCTTGAGTTCCGCCGGCCCGCTCGGTCTCGATCGTGTTCTGGTAGCCGGACTCGGCGTAGGTCCGCATCGGGTCCGCAGGGAGCCCGCGCGAGTCCCGCCAGGCGGCGAGATCCGGCCGGACGTCGGTGTAGAAGGCGTCCATCAGGATGCCGTTCGCGCCGAGCACGTCGTGCGCCTCCTGGGCCGCCGCGAGTGCGTCCCGATCCACGAGCAGTGCGCGGGCGGTCATCTCCTGCACGTTGAGCACAGAGCGGATCTGGCCCGGGATCTTCGGCTCGACGTTGTGGCACTGGTCGAGCATGAACGCCACGTCGGAGTCTGGCCCGAACCCGCCGCCGCGGACCACCTCGTACAGGATCCGGAACAGCTGGAAGGGGTCGGCCGCGCCGACGATCAGGTCGTCGTCGGCGTAGTTGCGGGAGTTGAAGTCGAACGAGCCCAGCTTCCCGAGCCGCAGCAGCTGCGCCACGATGAACTCGATGTTGGTGCCCGGGGCGTGGTGTCCGGTGTCGAGGCAGACCACCGCGCGTTCGCCCAGCGCGGTCACCTGCGCGTACGAGGTGCCCCAGTCGGGCACGTCGGTGTGGTAGAAGGCCGGCTCGAAGAACTTGTACTCCAGGACCAGACGCTGGTCGGGCCCGATCCGTTCGTAGATCCGGGCGAGGCTGTCGGCCAGCCGGTCCTGGCGGCCGCGGATGTCGCCCTGGCCGGCGTAGTTGGTGCCGTCGGCGAGCCAGATCTTCAGGTCGCGGGAACCGGTCAGGTTCATGATCTCGATGCACTCGAAGTGGTGGTCGATCGCCTTGCGCCGTACGGAGTCGTCGAGATGGGTCAGGCTGCCGAACTTGTAGAGGTCGTCCTGGAAGGTGTTCGAGTTGATCGTGCCGAGCGCGACCCCGAGATCGGCGGCGTAGTCCCGCAAGGCGCCGTAGTCGTCCACCTTGTCCCACGGGATGTGCAACGCGACCTTCGGCGCGAGCCCGGTCAGCTCGTTCACCTTCGCGGCGTCGGCGAGCTTTTCCTGGACGGTCCGCGGCGTACCGGGCGAGCCGAACACCTTGAACCTGGTGCCCGAATTGCCGAACGCCCACGACGGCAGCTCGATGATCTGCGAAACCAGTTGGTCGGAGATGTCGGCGAAGGCTGGCATATCTGCTCACTTCCACGAAGTCGAAGGATGGAGTGGCCGAAGGGCGAGATTTGAAACGTTATAGTGCACGGCCTGACGTCTCAACGCATGTGGGGCCGTCTCAGGACGCGGTGGCCGCCCTGAGCTGGTCCTCCAGGTTGAACACCTCCGGCACGATCTCCCACGCTTCGTCCGGGGCGCCCTCGGTCTGGAAGAGCTCGGCCATGGTGGCCTGCCAGCGGGTGTTCACCTCGGTACGGGCCACCTTCTCCTGCGCGACCGCCAAGTCGTCGGCCTCGGCGTAACCGATCAGCAGACCGTCGTCCCGCAGGAAGAGTGAGTAGTTGCGCCAGCCGGCGTCGCGCAGAGCTCTGAGCAACTCGGGCCACACGGCCCGATGAGCCTCGCGATACTCGTCCAGGCGGCTGGCATCGACGTGGCCGAGCAGGCAGTAGCGCGGCATCTGGTGCTCCTTTCAGTGGTCAGCTCAGAAGGCCGGCGGGTACGTGATCATGATGGCTGGTGTCGGAGAAGAACCTGCTGCCGGATCCCGACAGCAGGTTCGGCCGCCGTTGGCTGACGGGGTCGAACGAGACTGATCGGCGAGAGTGCGAACGGTTCCTAGCCACTCAATGGGACGCCGAACGCCGCGTACATGGCGTAGAAGGACCACACACCAAGGCCGAACAGCACCGTGATCACGGCGGCTGAGGTCAGGCCGGCCCACCCTGCTCGGCCGGGAATCCTGGTTACCAGCCAGGCGCCGAGCAGCGAAATTGCCCCGATCGCCGGAACGTAGAACCGAACGACCTGAACGGTGACCGAGGTCGGGTCATTCGTCCAGGTGTAGGCCGAGTACAAGCCCCAGATCGCGAGCCACGACACGGCCAGCGCAAGCCCGACCCAGAGATCGCGTCGAGCCACGACGCCCGCGTGGCCGCCTGCCCGGCGCAGCGCGAGCCACCGCACGACGATCCACGCCAGCACCACCAGTCCGAACACCAGCATCGGCATGGCCCGCATCAGGTGGGCGGGCGTGATCCGCATGTTCGGCATGATCGCACCGACGCTGAACGTGACTTCACCAGGCGGGTAGCCGGTCGTCAGCGGGCCGCCGTAGACGAGGTCATCGAAGGTGGCCGTGCCGGCGCCGAAGACGACCACCGACGCGAGCCACCAGCACAGCGTGCGAGTCGGCAGCCTCGCGGCCCTGAGGAGCCACGCCACGGTCACGGCCACGACGGCGCAGCCGAGGATCACGATGTCGGTGTAGCGGACGAAAGTCGCGATCTCGATCGCGGCAAACCCCGCGAGACCCGCCCAGGTGCGGCGCCGCGAGCTGGCCTCGGTCGCCAGCAGCGCCCAGAGCAGGATCCCGGAGCCCGCCGCGACAAGCGAGGCCTCGGTGAACGTCGGCATGTAGTCACGCCAGGCGAACCCCAGCGCGGCGCCGGACGAGCAAAACAGGCCCACCGCCGCCACGCCGCCGAAGCGCCCGAGCCAGCGCCGGGCGCCGAGGAACAGTCCCACGCACGCCAGTGCTCCGTAGAACAGCGGCGCCAAACGAATGATGCCGAGCGCCTCGAAGGGTGCCGCAAGGAACGGGTAGCCGGGGTTCTTCTCGCTGAGATAGCGCCCGTTGGCCAGTTCCACCCATTGGTTCGGGATCCGACCGACCGGACCGCCCATTGTCGCTTCCAGCGCGTTCAGCTGCGCCCTCGACAGCGTCAGGACATGACCCGTCGTGATCGCCACGATCGAATGGTGGTAGGCGCCGTCATCGGGCTCCGCGATCTGAGGTGCGACGGACAGGACGACGACGCACATTGCCGCGAAGGCGGCAGCGGCGAGCGCGGCCTCGACGCCCATCAGGCGGATGTCGCGTCCAGCAACCGGGGCCATGCCTGTCGTTCTACGCCGGGGCGGATGACATCAGCGCTACTCGCGACGTCGCACAAATGTCATGCGACCTGGCGCATACTGTGGCGGATGCGGGTGTTGGTGGTCGAGGACCACGCGACGCTTGCCCGGCGGATCGCTCAGGGGCTGCGTCAGGCGGGGATGGCTGTCGACGCCGTGTACGACGGCGCGGCGGCGCTGGACTCCGTCGCACAGACGGCCTACGACGTGATCGTGCTCGACCGCGACCTGCCCGTCGTACACGGTGACCAGGTGTGCCGGACGCTCGCCGGCTCGGGTCCGCGAATCCTCATGCTGACCGCCGCCTCGCAGGTCGAGGACCGCGTCGACGGGCTGGAGCTCGGCGCGGACGACTACCTCGGCAAGCCGTTCGTCTTCGCCGAGCTCGTCGCCCGGGTGCGAGCGCTCGGCCGCCGGGCGGTGGCGGCGCCGCCCGTCCTGCGGCGAAGCGACCTCACCGTCGACCGGGCCAGGCACCGGGCCAGCCGTGCCGCCCGCACGCTGTCGCTGACCCGCAAGGAGTTCGGGATCCTGGAGACGCTGCTCGCCGCTGACGGCGCTGTCGTCAGCGCTGAGGAGCTGCTCGACCAGGTGTGGGACGCCGACACCGACCCGTTCAGCAACATCGTCTCGGTGACGATGACTCGACTCCGGCGCAAGCTGGGCGACCCGCCGCTGATCGAGACCGTGATCGGCAAGGGATACCGGATATGAGTCGCCGCCCGCGGCTGACCGTCCGCGCACGTCTGACCCTGCTCTACACGGGCCTGTTCACCGTCTGTGGGGCGATCGTCGTGGCAGTCAGCTATGTCCTGGTTGCCCGGCTGGAGCCGGAGGGGGCGGGGCAGCAGGCTCCGCCCGACTTCCTGGCGCGGTGCCGCTCCGAGCAGCTGAGCCCCCATCTTGACGAGCGCGTCCTCGCCAAGTGCGAGGTCTACTTCGGGCTCCAGGGCGCGCAACGCCAGCGCGACCTCACGCTCTCCCATCTCCTGCAGTACTCGATGATCACGTTCGGCGTGGTCATCGCGCTCGCCGCCGTCCTCGGTTGGATCGTCGCCGGGCGGGCGCTGCGCCCCGTGCACACGATTGCTGCGGCGGCGCGTGCTGCCTCGGAGAACAACCTGTCGGCGCGGGTCGCCCTGAGCGGGCCCCGCGACGAGCTCCACGAGCTGGCCGAGACCTTCGATGAGATGCTCGACCGGCTCCAGATCGCGTTCGAGGGCCAGCAGCGGTTCATCGCGAACGCCTCCCACGAACTGCGCACTCCGCTCGCGGTCATGCGTGCCACGGTCGACGTCGTGCTCGACAACCCCGACAGCACGCCGGCCGACCTGCGCGGCATGGCGACGGACGTCCGGGCGGCGGTCGACCACGCCGAGCGCCTCATCGGGGCGCTGCTCATCCTTGCGCGCAACGAGCGCGGGCTCACCGTCCACGACGAGGTCGATCTGGCCACTGTCGCCGAAGACGTCCTCGACGCCGTCCGCCTTGGCGACCGGAGCGTTCATGCCACGCTCGAGCCAGCCGTGATCTCGGGTGACCCGGTCCTTGTCGAACGCCTCGTCGCGAACCTGGTGGACAACGCGGCCCGCTACAACGACGCCGGCGGCGACATCTGGATCAGCAGCCGCACCGACGCGACCGGAACTCACCTCACGGTGGCGAACACCGGCCCGCCCGTCAATCCGCTGGACGCCGACCGCATCTTCCAGCCGTTCCAGCGTCTCGACGACCGCGCCTCCCATGACGGCTTCGGACTCGGCCTCGCCATCGTCGCGTCCATCGCCGCGGTCCACGGTGGCACCGCCACCGCCCGTCCCCGCGAGGATGGCGGCCTGTCCGTCACCGTTGCGATCCCGTCGGCCCACGCCGTACGATCCGACGGGACGAGGTGACGCCGACGCCCGAGCTGCTCCGGCGGCCGAGTGGTGTGGCCGCACCGCCGAGTCATCGGGTTAGCACGCGGACCTCGGAGAACGGCGGGGGATCGGCGTCCAGCGGTGCCGTCGGGCCCCCTCGCGCAGCGTAATCGAGGAACGCCACCAGGTAGGAGTTCACGATCACCAGCGCTCGCTCGCCGTCGATCCGGCCGAGCGCGAGCAGCGCTCGCACCGGCAGCGCGACGTAGTACGCGCTGTAGTCGGTGAAGTTGAAGTGCCGGCAGCCGATCACCCGATACCGCCACGACGGGCCGGTGCTGTGCGCCAGCAGGTCGCGCGCCGCCGTCAGGTCCGCACGATCGGCTGCCGTGGCCGGCTTCTCGCAGGCGCCGGGGACGCACGACGCCTCGCCGCCGATGATCAGAAACGGGTGCTGCAGGCCGCTCCGGACGACGTCTCCGTACGGGGCGCCGTCGAGGTCGACGGCGCCGGCGCAGTGCGGGTCGCGGCGACACGCCTCGAGCGAGGCCGCGCCGCCGAAGGAGTGGCCGACGTAGGCCGTACGGGACGAGTCGACGTGGTGGGCGAATGCCCCGGTGGCGTCCAGCTGGGCCACCCGATCAGCGGCGAAGACCGCGTCGTCGGCCCAGACCTGGACCAGCCGATTGGCGGCCGCCGTCGCTGCGCCCACGTCGGAGCCCTCCAGCGCCGACGGATTGCCTGCCGGGCTCTGCGGGACCAGCCGTCCGCGCAGCACCGTCACGTTCGCGCTGTAGGTGGGCGTGACACCGGCGACCAGGTAGCCGTGGCTGGCGAGGTTCTCGGCGAACGCGGCGTACTGCGGCGCTGAGAAGCCCAGGCCCGGCAGCAGGACGACGACCGGGAAGCGGCCGGCGGCGACGGCGGCGTCGGCGACGGAGTGGGTGCGCATCCGGTCGAGCCGCGACTCACCGAGGCCGAGCGGAAAGGACAGCTGGAGCTCGGCCCAGCTGTCGGGCGCGTACGGCGCCGGCTGGGCACCCGGAACCGCCGACGTCGGATACCACAGCCAGACCGGCAGCTCCCGTGATGTGCCGGGCAGTGGCGCGAGTGGGTCGATCCGCCGCGTGTCGACCCACTCGTACTCCGCCCGGCCGATGCCGTACGAACCGCCCGGCGCCGGCAACTCCCCGACGCTTCGGCGGAGGCTGACATAGCCGATGCCGACGAGCCCGAGCATTGCCGCCGCGACCAGGGCGGCCATCGCCCTGGGCAGGAACGCCCGATACGGGCTGGTGAGCCTCACGTACGAAGTGTCGCCGTTCGGCCGGATCGATCGGCGGACCAAGCCAAGTTGCCGTTAGCGTGGCGAGGTGGGACCGACCGGCCGAGACCAGGAGGTGGCCGGTCCGGCACCGCTGGCACGTCGGCTCGGTCTCGCGGACGCGGTCGTGATCGGCCTCGGCTCGATGCTCGGTGCCGGTGTCTTCGCGGCGTACGGGCCGGCCGCGCGGGCCGCGGGCTCCGCGCTGCTCCTCGGGCTGGCCGTCGCCGCGGTGGTCGCCTACTGCAACGGGGTGGCGTCGGCGCAGCTGGCGGCCGTCTATCCGACGTCCGGCGGCACGTATGTCTACGGCCGCGAGCGGCTGGGCGAGTGGTGGGGGTTCCTGGCAGGTTGGGGGTTCGTACTCGGCAAGACCGCGTCGTGCGCCGCCATGGCCTTGACGGCCGCCGCCTACCTCGTGCCCGGACACCCCTGGATCCAGCGTCTCGTCGGGGTCGCCGTTGTGGTGGCGTTGGCTGCCTTGAACTACCGCGGCGTGAGTCGGACTGCTGTGGCGACGCGGGTCCTCGTCGGCCTCACCCTGGTCGCGCTCACGGTCGTGGTGGTCGGGATCTGGGCCGGCGGGCGTGCCACCAGCCACAATCTCGCCGGGTGGGCGTCGGCGGGGCCCGGCGGTGTCTACGGGCTGCTGCAGGCCGCCGGGCTGCTGTTCTTCGCCTTCGCCGGCTATGCCCGGATCGCCACCCTCGGCGAGGAGGTGCGCGAGCCGGAGCGGGTCATCCCGCGTGCCATCCCCCTGGCGCTCGGCATCGTCGCAGTCGTCTATGCCGTGGTGGCAGTCTCCGCGCTAGCCGCTGCCGGGGCGACCGAGCTGGCCGGAAGCCCGGCACCGCTGGCGACGGCGGTGATGTCGGCAGGCGCCTCGGGTGTCGTGCCTCTTGTACGGGTCGGCGCCGCCGTCGCCGCGCTCGGCTCGTTGCTCGCGTTGCTCGCGGGCGTGGGCCGTACGACACTGGCGATGGCGCGCAACCGGGATCTGCCGACCTGGCTCGCGGCAGTCCATCCGCGCTATCGCGTGCCGCACCGCGCCGAGGTTGCGCTGGCCGTGGTCGTGAGCGCGCTGGTGCTCGTCACCGACCTGCGAGGCGTGATCGGCTTCTCGTCCTTCGGCGTGCTGATCTACTACGCGATCTCCAACGCGTCGGCCTTCAGCCAGCCCGCCGACCAACGGCGCTGGCCGCGGGCACTCAACGTGCTCGGTGCGGCCGGCTGCCTCGTGCTCGTCGCCAGCCTGCCGCCGGCCAGCACTCTCGCGGGCCTGGTCGTGCTGGCCGTCGGCGTGGTGGGTCGCGCGATCCTACGTGCGACCCGGCGGCGGGGGCGCGACGCCGAATCCTGACTTGGCGGCTCGAGCCGTCACCTGCCGCCGGCGCCGGCCGGTGGCCTGGGCCTGAGGCTGTCCAGGACCGTGTGGAAGCGCCGTCGCCGATCCTGCAGCGCGTCACGCCGGGAACCGGGCTCGGCGACGCGTTGCGTTGGCGGTGGGGCAACGTCGTCAGGGGACACCAGCCCGGCGGCCTCGGCAGCCAGCAGCGCCGCGCCGCGCGCGGAGGCGTCGGGTGCCTCCACCGCGTCCAGCCCGGCGTCCAGAGCGTCGGCAAGGAGGTTGCGCCACCCCGGCGCGATCGTCCCGCCGCCGGCCAGCCGGAGTCCCCGCGCCGATGGCGGGCGCTGCGGCATGGCGTCCAGCGCGTCGGCGGCTGCGAACGCGACCCCCTCGAGCGCTGCATAGAGCAGAGCTCTGCTGTCATGGCTTGCCGCTAGCCCCACCCAGGCGCCACGGAGGCTCGAGTCCAGATAGGGCGTCCGCTCGCCGACGAGATGCGGAAGGAAGGTCGGATCGTCGGGCTGCGGCGTCCGGTCGGTGGCTGCGTAGAGCTCGTCCCAGTCGACGCCGAGAACGCCGCGCACCCAGTCCAGGGTCTGGCCGCCGTTGAGGCTGGCGGCCATCGCGTACCAGCCGTGCGCGCTAGCACTGCGATAGAGATGGGTGACCGGCGCGGCGAGCACGGTTTGCTCGGTCGGCGGCAGCACCGGCGTCACGATCTGGATGCCGGTGCCGACGGTGAGCTGAGTCGAGCCGACCTGGGTGAGGCCCGTCCCCAAGGCAGCGGCCGCCGTGTCAGCCGCCCCTGCCGCGACGGGAATGCCGGCTGGCAGCCCGAGCTCGTCCGCGGCCGCCAGCAACAGCTCGCCCGCCGTCACGCCTGCGTACGGCAGGATGTCGGGCAACAAGTCCGGCCGCAGCCTGAGCTCGGCGACGAGGTCCGCGTCCCAGGTCTGGGTCAGGACGTTGTAGAGCAGGGTGGCCGACGCGTCGCTGGGCTCGGCGGCGAAGCGGCCCGTCAGCCTCGCCCGGAGCCAATCCTTGGGCTGCAGTGCCCAGCGGGCCGCCTCGACCGATGCCGGCTCGTGGCGATGCAGCCAGGCGAGCTGTGGTCCCGCCATTCCAGGGCTGAGCGGATTGCCGAGCGCGGTCCGCAGGAGATCCGGCAAGGCCCGATAAGTCTCGAGCTCCGCGGTGGCGCGGGCGTCGGACCACAGCAGCGCCGGCCGTACGGGGGCGCCGGAATCGGTGCAGAGGACCACCCCGTGCATCTGGCCCGACAATCCGATGCCGCTCGGCGCGACCCAGTCCGGCTCGGCGCGAAGCCGGCCGACGGCGTGGCAGACGGCCTGCCACCACTGGGCCGGGTCGGTCTCGGCCCAGTCGGGCTCTGGCCGCCGGACCGCGTACGGGACGGTCGCCCGGCTCAGAACCGTGCCGCCGAGATCGGCGAGCACGACCTTGACCGAGCTCGTACCAAGATCGATACCGAGGACCGTCGCACCTGTCATCGCAGCATTCTCGCGTCCCGATGGATGCGCGCGCAGAGCGTGACTGCCTGCCCCCGAGACCGGACCGGAGCGCGGCCAGGTTTAGCGTGGCATGGATAGGGTGGAGCGGCCGTTGGCCCGCCTCTCGGCGCGGGCCCGCTCTTGGCATCTCGCTGGTGCGTTCGGAGTCGGGGAGGTTCTCGTGAAACGTCGGATCGTGACGGTGCTGGCTGCGTCGTTGCTCGCCGGGCTGAGCGTCGGAGGTGGCACCCAGGCGGTCGCCCAACCGGGACCGGTGCCCTCGACCGGACTGCCGGTGGCGGGCGTCGAGGCCGGGTCAGAGCTCTCCGTCTCCACCCGCCTCGCCGATCGTCGCGAGGTGGCTGCCGGAACGCGGGCCTATTCGATCGGCTTCGAGGACGGCCGGTTCTACGCCAACGGCTGGCACATCACCGGCGAGATGGGCGGGGTCTGGACGCCGCCGCTGAAGCTCGTGGACGGTGTGTGGTTCGGCCTCGATGATCAGTGGGTCGGTCCGGCGACCAAATTCACCAGCGGTTGGGGCTACACGAGCTATGACCTCCCGGACACTGCGGGCCTGCAAGTCGCGCGGACGGACTTCGTGCCTGACGGGCCGCGCGGCGTCCTCTTCGGGCTGACGATCACCAACCCGGGCGCGGCCCGGGACGTCAAGCTGACGGTGGACGCGCACTCGGAGCTGATGGGTCAGTATCCGTGGGGCTTCACCGGTGTGGTGCCCAACGCCAGCGACAACATCGCCGACAAGGGCGGCTTCGACGGCAGCCGGCTCGTCTTCACCGACGACGGAGCCCTGCCCGGTGCGCCGACACACCACTATGCGGCGGCGGTCGGCACCTCGCTGACGCCGACTGCCGGAGCAATCGGCGACCAGTTCTGGGGTCCCCAGCCAGGGCACCGTTGCACCGGCACGGAGCCGGGTGCACCAGCCGATCCCAAGCCGTCAGCCTGTGACGACGGGCCCTTCGGCAAGGGCACCGGCGGCCAGCTGACCTACTCGGTGAGCCTGCCGGCGAGCGGCAGCCGGACCGTCTGGCTGGGGGTCGCCGGCTCGGACAAGGGCAGCGCCGATGCCAACCAGCAACTGGCCACGGTTCTGCAGGACCCGGGCGCCGCGCTCGGCGCGAAAATCGCCTCCCGGAAGCAGCTCGCGGGCATGACCCAGCTGTCGCTGCCGGGCGACCCGTTGGTGCAGGAGTCCATCGAGTGGGGCAAGCAGAACATTGCCGACCTCACCCAGTCGGCTCAGGATCTGCAGATCCGCTGGACCAACCAGGGCAAGCAGTTCCCTTTGCCGGCCGGACAGGTCGACAAGGTCACCTGGATCGGCGCGGGCTATCCGGACTATCCGTGGATCTTCGGTACCGATGCGGAGTACACAGCCTTCGCCGCCGTCTCGGTCGGTCAGTTCGACGCGATCAAGGGACACCTGCGGGCGCTCCGGCAGATCTCCGACATCCTCAACAACCGCTCCGGCGTCGTGACCCATGAGGTGGTCGCGGACGGCTCGATCTGGTTCGGGCACGATTCGCGGCACACGAACCCGGACGGCACCATCGCGTACGACTTCAATACCGACGAGACGGTGAAGTTCCCGAGCACGGTGGCCCTCGTCTGGCGGTGGACCGGTGATCGGGCCTTCCTGGACGAGAACTACGACTTCACCGTACGCAATCTGCGCTACGTCGTGAACCAGCTGGATGCTGATCATGACGGCTGGCCCGAGGGCCTGGGCAACGTCGAGCGCACCGGGATGGGCCCGGAGAAGCTCGACAACACCGTCTACTTCATCCGTGGGCTGTTCGACCTGGCCGACATGGCGAAGGTCAAGCACGACAACGCGACACATGACTGGGCGAACGGCCTGGCCCAATCCCTGCGGCAGCGATTCGACCGTACGTGGTGGTATCAGGCGGCCTCGCAATACGCCGACTCACTCAACGACCCGGGTGACATCCAGTCGTTCCAGAAGCACTGGATAGGCCAGACGCCCATGGAGGCCGAGCTGCTGCTGGCGAACGGCGAGGTCGTGCCGGGTCTGGCACCTCGTGACCATGGCACGACTGCATTGGCCGGCCGGGAGAACGACTGCTTCAGCGGGTCCCGGCCCCTCAACCTCGGGCTGTTCCACACCGGCTGCGGCGGCGGGCCGAACGGTCTGGGCGAGAAGGTGATCTTCGGCCTGACGACCTCGATCCAGTCGATCGGTGAAGGCAACTACGGCCGGCTTGGTGCCGGCGAGCAGCAGCGCTACACCCACGCACTGGCGGAGACGATGTTTTCCGAGCCGGCGACGGGCGGCACACCCGACGAGCAACCCGGTGCGATGCCTGAGATCTTCCCGTCGCCTGACCAGGGCCCCAACATCGACCGCTGTTGGACCTGCCGCTCGATGTTCATGCAGGCCTGGGGCAATTACGGGACGGCGTGGGCGGTCGTGCACCATTGGCTAGGCCTACGGCCGCAGCTGGGGCATAGCGACGTCGCCTTCGTCCCGCAGGTGCCGCAGGGCCAGACCGTGGTGGCGGGTCGTCACATCAGCCTGGGCGACGGCTCAGTCGACGTACGCGCCAGCCATGACGGCCACCGCTACGACACACAGGTCGACGTCCAGGTCGCGGTCGAGAACGTGCAGATCGGCCACACCCTGCCGGCGGGCAGTCACATCAGCAGCGTCGTCCTGGACGGCCAGTCGCTCTCCCACTACACGACCCGCACCACCAACCGCGGACTGGAGGTGGCGGTCAAGACCGGCCCCGGCAAGCACACCCTGACGATCACGACCAGCTAGGTCAACAGCGGGGGATGGGCGAGCTGTAGGTCGTCTTGCTGGGCGTCGCGATGTAGTAGTCCGAGGCGTAGTGGGTGTCCTCGAGGCGATCCCACACCGACGTCGTGCCGACCTTCGTGCCGGAGCGCTGGCAGTAGACCCACGCGAGGCCACCGCTGTACAACGTGCGTGAGGCTGAATAGCTCGTCCCGGGCCCGTTGCGCTCGGTCAGCGTGCTCGCCGTCACCTGGTACGGGAAGGTGCAGCGCGGCAGCGGTGCGCTGTAGGTGGTGTTCGACGGGGTGCTGACGTAGTAGTCCGCGACGTAGTTGCCGTCGCTCAGCTTGTCCCAGACCGAACTGGTGGCCACCTTGGTGCCCGGCGTCTGGCAGATCACCGTGAGTGTCGACTTCGGGGCGTAGGTGCGGGCGACGGAGGCCGACGTGGTCGGCGACGTCCGCCCGTTCAGATTCGTCGCACTCGTGACCTGGTATGCGTAGCCGACCGTGGCCATGGGAGCGTCGAATCTGTTGCTGTCGACGTTGATCGTGATCCCGCCCCAGGTCTCGTTGTGATCGCCCCGGTATTGCTTGCCGCGCTGATGACTGCCCCACTTGGTGTCCGAGATACCGGCCCAGCCGGTGAGCGCCGAGTTGCCGTCCCAGCGGGCGATCCACATGGCGTCCGGCCGCGCGTACGTCGTGGAGGCGTAGTAGGCGGAGAGATCCGCGGCGCCCGAGGAGAGGTTGGCGTACACCCCGGCCAGATAACCCTGCCGGTGCAGCTCCTTGGTCCACGCCGAGATGAAGGTCAGCACCGCCGTCCGGCAGCCGGCGTCGGCCGTCGAGTAGTTCTCCACATCGCCGTAGATCGCGCTCCCGGCGAGCATGCCGAGCGCCTTGGCCTTGGCGATCGCGTCGGCGGCGTCGGCCGTGCCGTCAGCGGCCGCGGAGCTGGTGGTGAACTTCACCGCACTCGCCCGGTCCGAGCACGGCGCCTGATGCCCCATGTAGATCGGGATGATCCGCCAGCGCTGCACGGACACCGCCTTGACCCAGCTGGAGTTGAGGTTGAGCTGCGGGCAGGTGCGATTCGGGCCGCCGATGTAGACACCGATGCCGTCGTACGGTGACGCGGTCCACGCCGTCATGGCCGTTGTCGACGGGGCCTCGCAGGTGTCGAAGGCGAATCCGCCGAGGCGCGTGGCCGAGGCGCTCCTCGGATAGCTCACGGTCGTGGCGGGAGCAGCGTATGCGGGCAGGGCGGCGATCGACAGACCGATACCGGCAAGGCCGGCGAGGCCTGCCCGGATCACGCTACGGGCCATGGCGACCTCCCGTTCAGGGCCTTTTCGACGGCCAGCCGGACACCGAGCCCGACCAGCACGATGCCGGTCACAGTATCCAGGACCCAGCGGCGTCCGGCCCCGGCGCGCAGATGATGATCAACGACACTCCGACGAAGGCGAGCAGCTGAACCATCATGTGCACAGCTTGCCACCAATGCCGGAATCGGCGGATCGCCATCACCTCCACTCGGACCCGAGCAGGCCGAGACAATGGCAATCATTATCCGCGGAGGAGGCCAGCATGACAACGGACTCGAACCCGACCGCAACGCTTGTCAAGGAGTTCAGCGAAGCAGAGGCCAAACCTCTCGCGTGGTCGGACGCCGTGACCATTCTGGAACAGTCGGAGATGTTCTGGCTGTCCACCGTCAGACGGGACGGACGACCGCACGTGGTGCCGCTGCCGGCGATTTGGCTGGCTGACGCGCTCCATTTCTGCACCGGTCCTGCCGAGCAGAAGGCGAAGAACCTGGAGCACAGCCGAATTCGGCCCCGGTGACCCCCCTGGTTATCAGCCAAATATGCAGACCCGGCCGGAATTGGCCGAGGATCTGCAGCGTCAGTGAGCCGCTTCGAATTGTTCGCGGACAGACGACGCGATTCGGCCGCGTTTCGGCACGTTGATGCCGTGGGACTGGGCCCAGGCTCTCACCGCGGCGTTGTCCGCCGTGACATTCGTGACCTTGCCGGGGCTGCGTCTTGCGCGTCCACCCACCTTGCGCGCCACGGTGACATAGGGCGCCAGCAGCTGCGTGAACTTGTCAAAGTTCGCCGGGCCGAGATCTATCTGGTAATGGATTCCTTCGAACGCAAAGTCGACTGCTTTTACGTCTTTGGTGCTGCCGTCGAGGTCGTCGGAGATCTGGGTGATGGTGCGTGTAGCCATGCGCACATCCTGCCTCGTCACGCAAGCTTTTCCGGTTAGCGGCAAGGGTCGTGTCGGGCTCGGCCCGCGCGAGCCCGGGTCCGCTGTCTAGTCTTGGCGTTTGCAACGCCCGGCCGACATCGAGGAGCACGCAGATGGCGCAGACATATAGCGAGGCATTTGCCCGCTATTACGACCGCAGGGGCAGCGCTTTTGCGCGCGAATTGGCTCCGCGGATTTACGCCTGGCATCAGCTCTCCACCGGTTCGCCGCCGGCTCGGATGCTCGATCTGTGCTGCGGCACCGGCCAGCTGGCGAGCTATTTCCTGGAGCGTGGCTGTTGTGTCACCGGCATCGATCTTTCCCCCGCAATGCTCACCCACGCCCGGCAGAACAATGCGAGCTCGATCGATGCCGGGATCGCGGATTTCATCGAGGCGGACGCCGCGAACTTCACCCTGGAGCGGACGTTCGATCTCGTGGTCTCCACTTTCGACGCGATCAACCACCTGCCGGGCGTCGAGGCCCTGCGCTCCTGTTTCGAGAGCGTGGCAGCGGTCACGGAGAGCGACGGCGGGACGACCTGGCCACTCGGGCTGACGCGCCCGAACAGCTCGACCGCGTCGTTGTCATCGCAAGAATGCCCTGAAACCCTAGTGGGCGGCCGTTGCCCGATCGCGCAAGGAAGACTCTGGAAGCTGTCGGGGCCACGTCACAACCGGCATACTGGCCTCACGTCGACGCGGGAGGACGGTGGCGATGCGCGAGCTTGCGCGGGAGACATCGTCCGAATCCAGCGAATCAGCCCGCCACAAGACGACATCCGATGCTCCGAGCCGTGCCCCGGCGTCCGGCCCCGCCCGCTCCGTGCTGCGGTTGCAGCGCGCGGCCGGCAACCGGGCGGTGTCGAACGCGGTCGGGGCCGGCGCCGTCGGGCCCGCAGGAGTCGTCGTTCAGCGGGCGGGCCCGGTCGACGACGCCATCTCCAACAAGGACGTCAAGCTCGTCGACGCCCTGAGCGCGGCAGACATCGCCAAGGCCAAGCCGGACCAGCGGTTCCAGCTGATCAACATCGAGCTCGACGCCGGCAGTGAGGCGGCGCTTCCCCGGCTCTGGGACTCCTTCGGCCGCGGGCTCGACGCCGCCGCGGTCGGCCATCCCGACGAGTGGAACAAAAGCATGAAGCAGCACGCCTCGGCGATGCGGCTGAGCAGCGAGGTCAAGGGCCTGGAGGCCACGTTCGCGCTTGACGTGCAGGACGTCGCCTACGCATACCTCAAAGAGAACGACCTCGTGGTCACCAACGAGATGCGCCGGCTCGGCATCCCGGACGCGGAGGGCAAGGCTGCCTCGCCGACCGCCGCTCAGGCGGACGAGATGCGCAAGACACAGGAGGCGGCGGCCAAGCTGGCCGATGCGCAGGCCAGGCGGGAGGAACTGAAGCAAACCGAGATCGCCTACCACCGCAAGTTCGTCGAGAAGGGCGGCCAGACGCTGCCCGAAGGCGGCGTTGAGAACCTCGAGGAGGTCTACGAACCTGTCTTCTTCGACCCGGATCGCTCGTTCTCGGCGGCCGACCAGCCCACCGACTACGTGCCCGGACTGAAGACCTGGACCGACACGTACGCGCAGCACGTCCAGCTGACCAAGGTGATCGACGCCTGCTTCACCACCCACCCCGCCCTGTACGCGCTCAGCCGAGCCGACAGCGGCGGGGCGAAGGCGAGCGCCGCCGCCAAGGCGAGCCCCGAGCAGGCGCGGCAGAAGCTGGGCGACGAGCTGCGTACCGTCCGGGAGAACATCGCCAAGGCCAAGGGCCTTGTGCCGTCGCTGGCCCTGCAGATGACGCCGATCCACGACCAACTGCTGAAGAACTCCTTCGGTGCCAAGGTCAACCTGAAGCACAACTGGTCCAACATCTTCCTCCGGCCGCTGGGCGAAGACGTGGTGGCGCAGCAACAGCCGGGGCCGTGGTGGCAGCAGCTCGGCGTGATGGCGTTGGAGGGGGCAGCGTTCGTCGTGGTCGGCCTGGCGACGGGCGGCATCGGCCCGGTGCTGCTGGCCGGCGGCCAGGCGGCGATCAGCGTCGCCAAGTACCAGGCGCTGGAGACGTTGTCCCGAGCCAACGCCACGCCCGAGACCCAGATGATCAAGGATGGCGAGGTCAGCGCGGCCGCGGTGGCAGCGGTGATGAGCGTCGTCATGGCCTTCATCGGCGGGGTCAAGGCACTTCGCGCCGCATTCGCGGCGAGGGTGGCGAGTGCCGCCGGCCGGGCGCTGGCGAAGGAGCTCGGCGAGGACGTCGCCCGCAACCTGCTCATCGAGCTGAGCCCAGAAGCGGCCACGGCGCTGAAGAACAAGCTGGGCGCCGATCTGCTGAAGCGGATCGGCCTGAACGCCGGTGGTTCCACGCTGGAGAAGATGGCCGCCGAGCTGACCAAGGCCGAGATCGAGGCCTTGCTGCAGAAGGTGCCCGGGAACCTGCTCGGGCCGCTGCTGGAGCGGGTGGGCAGCGCCAAGCTCGTCAACTCGCTGATCGGGCGGTGCGCCGACTCCGCGCAGCTCGGCCGGTTCCTCGACCGGGTGCCGGACGCCGCGATGCTCGATCGACTGCTGGCCGGGGTCGCACCGGGCGACCTCGGCAAGCTGGAGCAGATGCTCTCGGTGCTCGGCGATGCCAAGCCGGGATCGCTCAAGTTCAACATCGGCGGCGAGCTGGAGGCCAAGGCCGGCAGCGTGATCATCAATCCGGGTAGGTCGGCCATGCCGCTGGACAAGCTGCGCTCTCTGCAACCTGAATCGCTGGTGGTCGAGGCCGGCGCCGAGCGGATTCCGTTTCCGGACTCCTGCGGTCGGCTGGTCGTCGGTCGGAAGCTGCCCAACAGCATCGACTGGGACGCGGCCGCCAAGGAGTTCAACCGGGTATTGCAACCGGGTGGCGCAGTCCAGATCTCCGTGTACGGGCCGCCGGGTCAGCTCCGCCAGGCCCTCGCCGCGAACGGCTTCAACGTGCGACCCGCAACGGTCGAGGGCACCGAGCAACTCGTCATCGCCACGAAGCGCTGACGTAGCGTTGCCGATGTGGCGAGCGAGGAGGACCTGCAAAAGCTCGGCTCGGATGCGGTAGTGCCCGTCTTCTTCCTCTCCGACAGCACCGGCATCAGCGCCGAGACGATGGGGAACGCGCTGCTGATCCAGTTCCCTGACCTGCGCTTCGAACGGCGGTTGATCCCGTTCATCTCCACGGTCGAGGACGCCCGCCGGGTCGTGACGATCCTCGACGAGGCCGTCGACGGCCCGGTGACGCCGATCGCGTTCACCACGGCAGCCGTGGACGAGATCCGGCAGGAGCTGCACAAGACCCGCTGTCCCATGATCGACTTCTTCGGGCTGCACCTGGAGCGGGTCGAGTCGATCCTCGGCGTCCGCGGCATGCGGGTGGCGGCGCGGTTGCACGGGGTGGGCGACATCGTCCGCTACAACACCCGGATGGCCGCGGTCGAGTATGCGATGGAGCACGACGACGGCCAGAGCATGCGGGCGCTGGACAAGGCCGACGTGATCCTGGTCGCCCCGTCCCGCTGCGGCAAGACGCCCACCACGATGTACCTTGCGCTGCAGCACGGGCTGTTCGTCGCCAACTACCCGCTGGTGGACGAGGACTACCAGGTCGACGACCTGCCGCGGCCGATCCGGGGGCTTGACCAGCGCTGTTTCGGCATCACCACGACGCCGCAGCGCCTCAGCCAGGTCCGGCAGGAGCGGCGGCCCAACTCCCGCTACGCCTCCCTGGAGCAGTGCACGTACGAGCTGCGGCAGGCCGATGCACTGTTCCGCAGCCACCGGATCCCCACCGTCAACTCCTCGACCAAGTCGGTTGAGGAGATGGCGACGATCATCCTGCAGACCTTCAAGATCAAGACCTGAGCCGGGAGGATGAGCCCATGACCAACAACGTGCTGTGGTTCTCCGAGATCGGGCTGGCCGACCTCGACCAGGTCGGCGGCAAGAACTCATCCCTGGGCGAGATGGTGCGCAACCTCGCCTCGCTGGGAGTGCGGGTGCCGGATGGCTTCGCCACGACCGCCGAGGCCTATCGCAGATTTGTCGCCGAGGCCGGCATCGAAGACATGATCAACACCGAGCTCGCCGGGCTGGACGTCTCGGACGTCTCACAGCTCGCCCGGGCGGGGGCCACGATCAGGCAGGCGGTGCTCGAGCAGCCGCTGCCGGCCGACCTCGACCGCGACATCCGCGCCGCGTACGACAGGCTCAGCGCCGACGCCGGGGAGGGTGTGTCCTTCGCGGTCCGGTCGAGTGCCACGGCCGAGGACCTGCCAGATGCGTCGTTCGCGGGGCAGCAGGAGACCTTCCTCAACATCTCGGGGATCGACGCGATCCTGCAGGCGATCCGAGAGGTGTTCGCCTCGCTCTACAACGACCGGGCGATCGCCTACCGGGTGCACCACCGCTTCGAGCACTCGGCGGTCGCCCTGTCAGCCGGGGTCCAACGGATGGCCCGCTCCGACCTGGGTGCCGCGGGGGTCATGTTCACCATGGACACCGAGTCCGGCTTCCGCGACGCGGTCTTCGTCACGTCCTCGTACGGGCTGGGCGAGGCGGTCGTGCAGGGTGCGGTGAACCCGGACGAGTTCTACCTCTACAAGCCGGCGCTGCGGGCCGGCCGGCCGGCGATTCTGAAGCGCGGGGTCGGCGGCAAGGCGATCAAGATGGTCTACGCGTCGGGGACTTCCGTCGGCACCTCCACCGAGACCGTCGACGTCGACCCGGCCGACCGGGCAAGGCTCAGCCTGACCGACGACGAGGTGACCGAGCTCGCCCGGCACGCGCTGACCATCGAGGACCATTACGGCCGGCCGATGGACATCGAGTGGGCCAAGGACGGCCTGGACGGCAAGCTCTACATTCTGCAGGCCAGGCCGGAGACGGTGAAGTCTCGCCAGGCCGGCGGCGTGCAGCGATACAAGTTGAACGAACGCGGCTCGGTGCTCGCCGAGGGCCGGGCGATCGGGCAGAAGATCGGCGCCGGCGGCGTACGGGTGCTGGGGTCGGCGGGGGAGATGGGCGCCTTCGCCGCCGGGGAGGTGCTGGTCGCGGACATGACCGACCCGGACTGGGAGCCGATCATGAAGCGGGCCAGCGCGATCGTGACCAACCGTGGTGGCCGCACCTGCCACGCCGCGATCATCGCGCGCGAGCTGGGCATCCCGGCCGTGGTCGGCACGGGAGACGCCACTCGTGCCCTGACCGACGGCCAGGCCGTGACGGTCTCGTGCGCGGAGGGCGACACGGGCTACGTCTACGAGGGCGCGCTGGACTTCGCGGTCGAGGAGACCGAGGCGGGCGAGATGCCGGCCATCGGGGTCAAGATCATGATGAACGTCGGCACCCCGGACCAGGCGTTCGCGTTCTCCCGGCTGCCGAACGCCGGCGTCGGGCTGGCCCGGCTGGAGTTCATCATCAACCGCCAGATCGGCATCCATCCCCGGGCGCTGCTGGAGCTCGACTCGCAGCTCGAACCGCTGCGGTCGCAGATCCAGCAGGCGATCGCCGCCTATCCCGGCCCGCGCGAGTTCTTCGTCCAGCGGGTTGCGGAGGGCGTCAGCATGCTCGGCGCCGCCTTCGCCCCGAACCCCGTGATCGTCCGAATGAGCGACTTCAAGTCCAACGAGTACGCCAACCTGCTCGGCGGCGATCGTTACGAGCCGCACGAGGAGAACCCGATGATCGGCTACCGGGGCGCCTCCCGGTACGTCTCGGGCAGGTTCCGGGACTGCTTCGCGATGGAGTGCGAGGCGCTGCGCCACGTCCGCGACGAGATGGGGCTGACCAATGTCAAGATCATGATCCCGTTCGTCCGCACCGTGGCCGAGGGCGAGAGCGTTGTCGCCCTGCTGGCGGAGCACGGCCTGCGTCGGGGGGAGAACGGGCTCGAGGTGATCATGATGTGCGAGATCCCGTCGAACGCGGTGCAGGCGGATCAGTTCCTCGACCACTTCGACGGCTTCTCCATCGGGTCCAACGACCTGACCCAGCTGACGCTCGGCCTGGACCGGGACTCCTCCCTCGTCGCCGCCTCCTTCGACGAGCGCAACCCGGCGGTGAAGTTCCTGATCAGCCGGGCGATCGAGGCCTGCCGCGCGCGCGGGAAGTACGTCGGCATCTGCGGCCAGGGCCCCAGCGACTATCCCGACTTCGCGGAATGGCTGGTCGAGCAGCAGATCGACTCCATCTCGCTCAACCCCGACACCGTGATCGACACCTGGACCCGGATCGCCGCCATGCGCCCGGTTCGAAAATTCGATTCCGGCGTCCGGCTGTGACCTGCCGGTTGAGGCTTGGTCGTTTGACCGCCCGCCGCTGGGCTAACTTGCGACCATGACCACACAGGACTACGCAGCCCCGGCCGCAGAGCTCAGCAGCGGGCCGATGCCGCTGCTCGGCTTCGGCACCTGGCAGATCGAGAACTCCGGCGCAACCTCGGCGACCGAGCACGCGCTGGAGGCGGGCTACCGGCACATCGACACCGCCACCGCGTACGGCAACGAGGCGGGCATCGGCAAGGCCCTCGCCGCCTCGGACCTGCCGCGCGAGTCGATCTTCGTCACCACCAAGCTGCCGCCCGAGCGGGCCGGCCGGGAGCGGCCGACGCTGGAGCAGAGCCTCAGCAAGCTGGGCCTGGACTACGTCGACCTGTGGCTGATCCACTGGCCGCCGAACGGGCAGGCCTCGCCGCAGGTGTGGTCACAGCTGATCCAGGCTCGCAGCGACGGCCTGGCCAAGGCGATCGGGGTGAGCAACTACTCGCTGCGGCAGATCGACGAGTTGGTGAGCGCCACCGGTGAGACGCCGGCGGTCGACCAGATCCGCTGGGGGCCGCCGCTCTACGACCCGGCCGTGGCGAACGGACTGGCGGAGCGAGGGGTCGTGCTGGAGGGCTACAGCCCCTTCAAGGTGACCAACCTGAAGGACAAGAGGCTGGCCTCGATCGCCGAGGCGCACGACGCGACGGCCGCGCAGGTGATCGTCGCCTGGCACGTGGCGCACGGCTTCGTGGTGATCCCCAAGTCCGTACGTCATGAGCGGATCGTCGCCAACGCCGCCGGTGCCAAGATTGAGCTGACACCGGACGAGGTGGCCGCCATCGACGGGATGTCTGCAGCCGCCGGCTGAGGCGTTGACAGGCTGAAAGCCGGGGCTGGACAGTGACTCCATGTCCCGGATCACCATCAATGGCGTCACGATCGACCCCCTTGCCAGACCCTCTCGCCGACCCGCCGGCGCGCGCGGACTCGCGGACCGCGAGTCGGCTGCCGACGCCTCCTCGTCCAACTACGTCCTGATCCAGACCGCCAGCCCGTTGACCGCCGACCAGCGCAGCGAGCTCGCCGGTCTGGGCGCGTCCATCCAGGAGTACGTGCCCGACGACACCTATCTGGCCCGCTACCAGCCGGCCGACCTGTCAGGCGTGCGGGCGCTGCCGTATGTGCGTTGGGCGGGCGTCTACGACCCGGCCTTCAAGGTCGGGCCCACCCTCAAGGCGGACCGCCGGATCGCCGGCGTCTCGCCGTCCCGGAAGCCGAAGGTGGTCGACGTCGTGCTGCACTCAGACGTCGATCCCGAGACCGTGCGTGGGGACCTCGCAGCCGCGGCCAAGGTGGACGCGCGCGGGCTCCAGGCGGGTAAGAGCAAGATCCGGCTCACCGTGCAGGAGGGCCAGCTCGAGTCGATCGCCGGGCTGGACGAGGTGCACCACATCGAGCCGGTGCCGGAGCGGCAGCTGTTCAACAACGTCGCCAGGCAGATCCTGCACGCGGACGTGGTGATCAACGGCACCCAGTACCAGGGGGCCGGCGAGGTGGTCGCGGTCGCCGACACCGGCCTGGACAAGGGCTCGACGACCAACGTGCATCCGGCCTTCGCGGGCCGGGTGAAGAGGCTGTACGCGCTGGGCCGGACCCATCCCGCCCGCAGCGACGACCCGCACGGCCACGGCACTCACGTCGCAGGGTCGGTGCTCGGCGACGGCAACTCCGCGACCATGGGCGGCCCCATCCAGGGCACGGCGCCGGCGGCGACTCTCGTGCTGCAGTCGACCCTGGACTCCGGCGGCGGCCTCGGCGGCCTGCCGGTCGACCTGCACGACCTGTTCACCCCGCCGTACGTCGACGACGGGGCCAGGGTGCACACCAACTCGTGGGGGGCGACCACCCCGGCGCTGCCGTACGACTCGAGCGCGCAGGAGATCGACGACATGGTCTGGAACAACCCGGACCTGGTGATCACCTTCGCGGCCGGCAACGACGGCACCGACAAGAACCGCAACGGCGTGGCCGACCCCGGCTCGATCGGGTCCCAGTCGGCGGCCAAGAACTGCATCACCGTCGGCGCCTGCGAGAGCGAGCGGCCGGACTTCGAGCCGGGCTACGGCGAGTACTGGCCGAGCGACTTCCCGGTCGACCCGCTGCGCTCCGACCGGCAGGCCGACAACTCCGACGGCATGGTCGCCTTCTCCAGCCGCGGCCCGACCCAGGAGGGCCGGATCAAGCCGGACGTGGTTGCGCCCGGGACCTGCATCCTGTCCACGCTGTCGCGGGCCGTGGTCAACCCGTCGACCGACTTCGGCGTCTCCACCGACCCGGCGTTCCTCTTCGACAGCGGCACGTCGATGGCGACGCCGCTGGTCGCCGGCTGCGCTGCCGTACTGCGCGAGACGCTGGTGCGGAACGGCACCCCGAAGCCCAGCGCCGCATTGATCAAGGCGCTGCTGATCGAGGGTGCGGTGACGTTGCGCGGCCAGTACAAGCCGACCGAGGCGGGCCGCTCGCCCAACAGCAACAGCGGCTGGGGCCGGGTCGACCTCGCCGGCTCGGTGATCATCGCCGGGCCGGAGGGAGGCAGCGGGTTCGGCGAGGGCGGTCCGCTGGAGCAGGGCAAGGAGGACGTCATCACGATCGAGATCGCCAAGCCGTCGGGCGGCAACGCCCCGGCGAGTCGCAGCGGGGTCACGCTCAAGGTGACGCTGGTCTGGTCCGATCCACCCGGCACCGCCCTGCAGAACGATCTCGACCTGATCGTGAGGTCCGGCAACCTGGAACGCCACGGCAACATGGGCACGAAGAAGGGCTTCGACCGGGCCAACAACGTGGAGCAGGTGGTCTGGCGCAACATTCCCTTCGGCCAGGCGGAGATCGTCGTCCGCGCCTTCCGGATCACCCAGTTCCCGCAGCCGTACGCCTACGCCTGGCGGATCTTCTGACGGCCTGCAGGAAGCTGACGTCCACGTTCGTTTCCCTCACCCAGAGCCTGTTGCGTTTTGTTGTGTCGCGGCTGTGGGCAACCGGCGCAGTGTACAGGTAATCGACGTGCACGTTCGCTGTTGTCGCGTTGCGCCGGTTGCAACCGGCGCAGAGCGCAGGGAATCGACGTGAACATTCGTTCCATACTGATGGCACGGTCGTTTCCTGCTGACGGTTTGGCTGCTCGATCCCTCGGGTACCTCCCGCCCGTAAGGCCGCACGGCTGAGCCCAAGTACGTGCGGACCAGACGAGTTGGGGAGGAGTTGACATGGAAGTCATCGGAGTGATCGTCGCAGGAATTGTGATCGGGCTCCTGGGCAAGTTCGTCGCCCCCGGCACCCGGGACAACACTCCGCTCTGGCTCACCATCGTGTGCGGGATCGGCGGTGTGCTGATCGGCTGGTTCATCTACCGCGCCTTCGGCGGCAACGGCAGCCCAGGCATCGACTGGACCCGCTGGCTGATCGCCATCGCCGTGTCGGCCGTGCTGGTGGTCATCGCGTCGACGGTCACCGGCCGCAACACGACGACCAGAGCGTGAACCAGCCCCCGCAGTCAGACACCAGGGGATAGGTGATGACGAGCAGGGGAACCGCCAGGCAGGGTCGGTATCAGACTCGCGAACTGCTCGGCCGTGGTGGCACGGCCGACGTCTATCGGGGGTTCGACACCCGCCTCGGAAGGCCGGTGGCCATCAAACGGCTCCGCCCTGACCTGGCTCCCAACCCGGTTTTCCGGGCCAGGTTCCGTCGGGAGGCCCAAGCGGCCGCCAAGCTGTGCGACTCCTCCATCGTCGCGGTCTACGACAGCGGCGAGGAAAGGGACGACTCGGGTTCGTCGATTCCCTTCATCGTGATGGAGCTGGTCGACGGCCACACGCTCCGGGAGACCTTGCGCGACGACGGGCGAGTGCCGCCCTGTCGGGCGCTGGAGCTGACGTCCTCCGTGCTGGACGCGCTGACCTGCAGCCACGCCGCAGGCATCGTGCACCGGGACATCAAGCCCGGGAACATACTGATCAGCAGCGATGGCGAGGTCAAGGTCGCCGACTTCGGCATCGCGCGAGCGATGTCCGACATGTCGGGCACGGTGACCGCCGCCGGCACGGTGCTCGGCACCGCGCACTACATCTCGCCGGAGCAGGGCCGCGGCGACAGTGTCGACGAACGCAGCGACATCTACTCCGTCGGTTGCATGCTCTACGAGCTGCTCGTCGGCGAGCCGCCGTTCACGGCCGACTCGCTCGTGGGCATCCTCTACAAGCACGTCTCCGAGCCGCCGCCGGCGCCGAGCGCGGGCAACGCGGACGTGACGCCGGAGGTCGACGCGATCGTGCTCAAAGCACTGGCCAAGGACCCGGCCGAGCGCTATCAACGCGCGTCGCAGATGAAGGCGGAGATTCACGCCGCCCTCGTCACGATGCACGGCGTCCCTGCAATTGAGCAGGCCACCGCTGGGGAAGTCGCGGACGCCTCCGGCGAGAGCCTTGCGTCCGAGCTGGTCGAGCCGCCGACAGCCGCGTACCCGGACCGGCACCCGGCAGTGGAGGAGCCCGATCCGCGCGCCTGGCAGCGTGTGGAAGGCCTGGTGCCTGCGCTGCCCCGGCAGATGCGGCGTCGCCGCCCGCGGCTGGTTGCAGCCATGGCCGGTGTGGTCGCTGTCCTCCTGCTGGGCGGTGTCTTCGGCGTCTCGCAACTCGTCCAGCCGGCAGCCGCCGACGCGCCCGTCACAGTGCCGGCCGTGCTCGGGTTCCGGCAGGCCGCAGCGGACACCGCACTGCGGAACGCGCAGCTGGTGGCACGGGTCGAGTTCGTGATCGGCGCCACGGACGGGCCGGTCGACATCGTCGTAGCCCAGAGCCCGAGCGCGGGCAGCACGACCGCCCCGGGCGGCTTGGTCACCGTGATCATCAGCATCCGGCCGACTGTGCCGGCGCCGGTGGAGCCGGCGACGACCCGGCCGACGAACGTGCCGAACAGCGGTGGGACAACGCAGGACGTGATCTCCGGTCATCCGGCAACTCAAGCGACGAATGACACCTCTGCGGCTGCCAGCTCCGGCTCGGCATCCCGGGACGGCTCGAGTGGCGACACTCAGCAGGAGTCCAAGAAGCACGACAAAGGCAGGAGCAGGGGCAAGGACTAGCCCGCCTCGCATCTCGACGTGCTCTCTGGAGCGTGGCGGCGCGTGAGCCCTGAGCATCCTCAGATGCGCTCGGTGATGGCCGGCCGCGTATCAGCGTGGCTGGTTCGGTGCTCTGCAGGATGTGCCGGCGTGGCCAGAAGCCATGAGAAGTGAGGCCCGTCGGCTCGCTGTGTGAACCCGACGGAACGGCTGGTCGTGACAGACTACGTGGTACGCATCTCCAATCAAGAAACGCGCGCGGGAGGTATCGCCTCCGGAAGGGCGGCGATGGCTGGGAAGATCTGCGACGTATGTGGCGCGGAGAATGAGCCGGGAACGGCCTTCTGTGTCTCCTGCCACTCCTATCTCGCATGGGACGAGACCGGCCTGACCGTGCTCGGCCCGCCGGCCGGCGGGCGTGGCTATCCGACGCAATCGGGCGGCGGCGGCGCATCGGCCTTCACCGCGACGAGCCCTACCTCGGCAAGCCAGGGTTCGGCCGCCGCTACCGGCGGCCCGGCCGGCAACAGCGGCCAGCGGGGACAGAGCCAGCAGACCTGGACCCAGCAGCGCGCCCAGTTCGTCAACGCCGACGAGCTGTTCCAGGTCTTCGCCGAGCAGTCCGCGGTCACCGTCGCCGCCACCGGCGAGCCGGTCACCTTCGTCCTGCAGGTGAACAACAGCTCGAACATCGTCGACGGCTTCACCGCCGACGCGCCGTCGGCGCCACCGTGGCTCTCGATTTCCTCGACCCAGATCGACCTGCTGCCTGGCACGTCGGACGCGCTGTCGGTGACGATGCGGGTGGAGTCGCAGACCCTCGTCCCGGCCCAGCAGTTCCAGTTGGTGCTGCGGATCAAGTCGTCCAACCAGGCGCCGGCGCAGCAGGAGCTGCCGGTGATGGTGACGGTGCCGGTGATCGATGTTCCGGTACGGCTGCAGCCGTCGCCTCGCTTGCTGCGGGTCCGGGATCACGAGACGGGGGAGTTCACCGTTTCGGTGGACAACACGAGCAGCAACCGGCCGGTGCGGCTGCGGTTCTCCGGTACCGATCCCGAGCTGGCCGTGCGGTATCACTTCGACCCGCCCGTGCTCGACGTCGGGCCGGCGACGACGGGATCGGTACGGGTTGTGGTCGTTGCGCCGAAGCCGCCGCCGGGGGAGGACGTGACCCGCTCACTGACGGTGACGGCGAATGACGGCACGCGCAACGTCGAGGCGCCGATCACCTTCCAGCAGTCCGCCAGTGTCTCGGCGATGGCGACGCTGGCGCTGCGGGTGGAGCCGAGCATCGTACGGGTGCAGGACGCTGACGGCGCGAACGTGCAGATCGTGATCGACAACCGTCAGGGAGCCTCGGGGCTGCGGTTGTTTCTGGAGGGCCGAGATCCGGAGCGGGCGATCGGTTTCAGCTTCAACCCGCCGATGGTGGACGTGGGCCCCGGTCAGGTGCAGCCGGTGACCGTGCGGTTGGACGCCTGGCGGCCCCAGCCCGGCCAGGAGTGGACCCGGCAGTTCACCATCACCGCGAGCGACGGCCGGACCACCGTGGAGGGCTCCGGCTCGCTGGTCCAGGCCTCGTCGCGGGCGGCGATCGAGCTGCTCGGCATCCGGGTCGAGCCCAGTGTGCTGCGGCTGGCGAACCGGCGGCGCGGCATGCTGCGGGCGACCGTCGACAACCGCAACGGCGCCCAGCCGGTACGGGTGTCGCTGCGCGGCGCGGATCCGGAGAACATCATCCGGTTCGCCTTCAACCCGGGCCTGGTGGACGTGCCGCCGGGGCAGGTGGCGGCCTCTGCCGTGACGCTGACGGCTCCCCGGCCGCGTGGCGGGCAGGAGCTGACCCGGCCGTTCACGATCATGGCGTCCGACGGGAGGACCGAGACCAAGGCGGAGGGCAGCCTGATCCAGTCGCGGTCGGCGAGCCGGCCGGCCTGGCGGATCATCCTGACCCTGCTCGGCGCGGCGGCCATGATCTTCGGCGTCCTGCTGCCCTGGCGTGCGGCCACCGGGGACACCGGTCTCGACCTGACCGCCAACATGGCCATCGACGTCGCATCGCGAATCTTCCGGGTAAACCTCACCCTTGGACCGCTGGCGGCGATAGCGAACTGGGTGTCGGTGGGGGCGGTGATCATCCTGCTGGCGTTCCTGATGGTCTTCGGGCTGACGGGGCCCAAGGGCGGCCTGAGTCGGAAGATGGCAATCCTGGCGATCCTGCTGCTGATCGGCGTCTTCGTCGCGCTCGCCGTCACCGGTCAGGACTTCGCACCTGCCCGCGGCGCCTTCCTCACCCTGGCCGGCTGCGTCACCGGCTACATCGGTGGACTGCTGGCAAAGCGCTAGGGCCCGATCCCGCCGCGGCACGCGGGCGAGCTCGACGGCGGTTAGCCGCCCAGGACGACCCCGCGTTGGGTGCTCCGCAACATCCGGCCGACAAAGGCGCAGAGCAGCACGACGATCGCCAGCACGACGGCGATCCGGACGTTGTCGTTGGTCGTCTGCAGCGCGATCGCGAGCAGGCCCCAGAGCGCGGCCAGCAGGAATGCGCCGACGGCGACCATCCGCCCCACTACGAACAGGGAGGTGATCGTTGCGCTGAGGATCAGCACCACGCAGATCTCACTCGCCCAACGTGCGCCGGCCGGCATGCCCCAGGCCCGGAACGTGGTGGCGAAGCCGGCGGCCGAGGCGACGACCGCCCACCCGAGGTAGAGCATCACCGGCACCCGCAGGAAGGCGATCTCTGCGGTGCTCGACGCCGGGCCGGTGAGGAGAAAACCGCGCGCCGCGAAAACGAGGGCGACGACGAGCCCGACCACGAGGAGCTGGGACAGCCACACGACCGGTACGCCGAAGATCGGCACCCAGGCGGTGCTGGCGGCGAACCCGCAGACCAGCCACCAGCCCGACCGGCGATGCGCCCGACGCACCTGCTGGCTCGGCAGCGCCTGGTAGCCCGCCAGGGCCAGGCAGCCTGCGTAGATGACCAGCCAGATGGAGAACGCCCAACCGGCCGGCGTGAGCGGACTGGTGTATGCCTCGGACGTGTCGCGCGTGCTCAGGCTCGGCCACAACGCCGGGATGAGAAAGCCGGACGCCGCCTGGGCGATGGCCATCAAGGCGACGAGGACGACACGAAGCCGGTCACTGGTACGAGCCACGGTGCATATTGTCGCCGCAACTCTCGGTCCGCCGCCGCCGGTCCTCCGATTCGGCCTCACGGCGCCCGAGTCAGTATCCGTACCCCCGGCACGACCGCCGCCAGACGGTTGATGTCATCCGGATCGGTCGTGACGACGACCGCGACGTCCGCTGCCAGGCACGCGGCGACGACGTGTGCGTCCGCCATCGCATCCGAGTGAGCAGTGCATCCCTCGCGAGCACTCGAGATGGTGACAGTGTGGGTGGTGTGGGGTACGTCAGCCTGATGGAGCCCTGCGACCGGTAGGGCAACGTAGGAGCGCGAGGAGGCAGTCATGGCGGGATACATCGCCACCGCTGAGTGCGAGATCGACGCGCCGCCCGAGGAGGTGTGGCAGGCACTCACCAATCCCGAGACGATCCGGGAGTTCATGTTCGGCTCGACGGTCGAGACCGACTGGCAGCCGGGCAGCCCCATCACCTGGAAGGGCGAGTTCGAGGGCAGGCGCTACGAGGACAAGGGTGAGATCGTCGCCGTTGAGCCGCCGCGGGCGCTGGAAGTCACCCATTTCAGTCCGCTCAGCGGGCAGGAGGACAAGCCGGAGAACTACCACCGGGTGCGCTACGAGCTGCGCAACCAGGGCGACCGCACGCTCGTCACGCTGACTCAGGACAACAGCGGCAGCCCGGAAGAGGCCGAGCATTCCGGCGCCAACTGGCAGTCGATGCTGGACGGGTTGAAGAAGGTCGTCGAGGGCGGCTGACTCCCCGGGGCCGTGCGGTTGCGGGTGACCGTGCGACAGCCACGCCCGGCCGACCTCAGGAGCGTTCGAGCAGCGCCATCAGGGCGCGGAGGTCCTTCCGGTTCGCCCGACGCATCGCCGCGGCCATCAGCGGCGCGGTGATTCCGGCGAACCCGGAGGGCCGTCCCCTGTTGCGAAGTGTCATCCTCGTCCGGCCGCCGGGCGCATCGGCCCAGGTGTAGGTGGTCTCCATCGGGAACGGACCCTCGCTGGTAGCCATCACCAACAGCTCGCCAGGCACGTGCTCGAGAACCTCGTAGGTGTAGGAAAGGGTCCTCCCGAGGAAGCGGGCAACGAATGCAACCCGCGTGCCGACCCGCAGCGGCTTCTCCGTTTCCCACCTGACCTGGTCGATGTTGGCATACCACTCGGGCGCGGAGTCGGGATCGGCCGCATAGGTCGCGACCTCCTGCCGCGAGCGGGCGACGTCTATCGATGTCGTGACGTCAACCGGATTCATGAGCGAGCGAACACGGGTGCGGCGACCCCGGTCTCGGCGTAGGACTTCAACTGGACCATCACCTGCCCCCAGACGTAGGCGAACCGTGCCGTGTCCGCGTCATCGGCGAAGCTGCCGTGACGAAAAGACACGGTCGATCCGGAATCTGCGTCAGAAATATTCCACCGAATCTCCGTGCCGGCCCATTGCGGCGGGAAGGTCTGCGCTCGCCAGGTCACGTTGTCCTCGTCAGCGTTCACCAGCAGCAGGTCGAAGGGAAGCGGTGCGTCGGGGAACCCCAACACGAACGACTCGCCGGGTTGGTCGGGCACCTGTGCGTCCGCCGTCCAGAAGCTCGCGATCCCCTCGGTGGTCGTCAAGGCCCTTCGTACGGTTTCCGGCGCGGCCGCGACGTCGAACGCGAAGAGCACATCGCTCATTTGACCTCCTCATTTCAGTGATGGCTAAAGCGTAACGTCATTTCAGTGAAGAGTAAAGTGAGGGGTCATGGATGCCCTTCAGATCATCGCCGAGCCGCACCGGCGGGACATCCTGCGGCTGATCTGGCGCGACGAGCTTGCCGTCGGCTCACTGGCGGCTCGGCTGAACCTGAGCTACTCGGGTGTGTCGCAGCACTTGGCCAAGCTGCGACAGGCTGGGCTCGTCACGGTCCGCCAAGAGGGCAAGCAGCGGCTCTATCGTGTCGACCGGGAGCGGCTCGGGCCGTTGCAGTCATTCCTGGAGTCGTTCTGGGCGCAAAGCCTGGATCGGCTGGCCGCGCTCGCCGAGGAGGCGGAGTCCCCGATGAGGGCAAAGGAGGCACGGAACCCGGTGAGGGCAGAACAGGCGGAACGCGGTGAGGGCTGAGAGTACCGAAGGCCGTGCCGAAGTCGTCGTCCAGAGATGGATCGCTGCGTCGCCGGACACCGTCTTCTCGTTCTTCACCGACGGGGACCGATGGGCCGCCTGGCAGGGGGTGGCGGCCGAAGTGGATGCCCGGCCCGGTGGCGCGCTCCGGGTGGTGATGCCGGACGCCGCCGTCGCCGCCGGCGAGTTCCTCGAGGTCGTCCAGCCGGTCCGGATCACCTTCACCTGGGGATGGCACGGCAATGACATCCCGCTCCCGCCCGGCTCGTCGTCGGTCACCATCGAGCTCCGGCAGGCTGACGGCGGGACGATGCTCAAGCTGACCCATGCCGGCCTTCCCCCCGACCTGCGCGACCTGCACGAGATGGGCTGGCAGCGCTATCTCGGCAGATTGGCGCTCCGGGCGACCGGCGGGAATCCAGGTCCCGACGGGTACGAGCCTGCCTGAGCCGAGGCGCTACCGGCCGGACAGAGCGCTGCGGCGGAACCAGCCCCAGATCGCCGTCGCCAGGAACAGCACGATGCCGATGATCGCCAGCCAGAACAGACCCTTGATCACGAAGCCAAGGACCGCCAGGACCAGCCAGACCACCAGCAGAACCACCAAGAGGGTCATCAGTCCACGGTACGTCGCAATCGCGGGCAGCGGGTCGCTGGGCGCGCGTCGCCTGGGAGAATCTGGGCGGGAGTTCGCAGCCGAGAGGGCGGTGGGCAGTGAAGAAGATCATCAACGATCCGGCGGACGTGGTCGCCGAGGCACTGACCGGCATGGCGCTCGCGCACGCCGACCTGATCGAGGTCCATCGCGACCCGGACTTCATCACCCGCCGGGGTGGCCCGGTCCAGGGCAAGGTCGCGGTGGTCTCCGGTGGGGGCAGCGGCCACGAGCCGTTGCACGGCGGGTTCGTCGGTCACGGCATGCTGAGCGCCGCGTGCCCGGGCGCGATCTTCACCTCACCGACGCCGGACCAGATCGAGGCCGCGACCAGGGCCGTTCACGGCGGCGCCGGTGTGCTGCACCTGGTCAAGAACTACACCGGCGACGTGCTCAACTTCGAGACCGGCGCCGAACTGGCGATGGCGGACGGCATCGAGGTGACATCGGTGCTCATCGACGACGACGTGGCGGTCAAGGACAGCGTCTACACCGCCGGGCGCCGCGGGGTCGGCGGCACCGTACTGGTCGAGAAGATCGCCGGGGCCGCCGCCGAGCGGGGGGACGATCTGGCCGGTGTGGCCGCGATCGCCGAGCGGGTCACCGCAACGGTGAGATCGATGGGCATGGCCCTGACCTCCTGCACGGTCCCGCACGCGGGCAAGCCGACCTTCGATCTCGGAGAGGACGAGATGGAGATCGGCATCGGCATCCACGGCGAGCCGGGCCGGGAGACGGTGCCGGTGGAGCGGGCCAACGGCATCGTCGAACGACTCCTGACGCCGGTCCTCTACGACCTGCCGTTCGCGTCCGGCGATCGGGTGCTGCTATTCGTCAACGGCATGGGCGGGACCCCGCTGATCGAGCTGTACCTCGCGTACGCGCACGCTGCGGAGGTGCTGGAGGACCGCCGCATCAGCGTCGAACGCCGGCTGGTTGGCAACTACATCACGAGCCTGGAGATGCAGGGCATGTCGATCACCCTGCTCCGGCTCGACGACGAGCTGATCGAACTCTGGGATGCGCCGGTGCAGACCCCGGCGCTGCGCTGGGGGCGCTGATGAACTCGCGGGCGGCGGGCGGGTCGTCCCCCCCGGAGCCAACACAGTTGACGACGGCCGACGTGGTGGCGGCGTTCCGAGGCTTTGCCGAGACCCTCGTCGAGCAGCGGCAGTACCTGATCGACCTCGATGCGGCGATCGGCGACGCCGACCACGGCGAGAACATGGCGCGGGGGATGAGGGCCGCCCTCGACCAACTGGACTCCGAGCCGCCGGACTCGCCGGCAGCGGCCTTCACGTCGGTGGCGACGACGTTGATGCGGAAGGTCGGCGGGGCAGCCGGGCCGCTGTACGGTACCGCCTTCCTGCGGGCCTCCACCGCCGTCAGCGGCCGGGCAGAGCTCGGGGCGGAGGACGTCGTCGCCGTCCTACGGGCGGCGTACGACGGCATCGTCGAGCGTGGCAAGGCAAGTCCTGGCGACAAGACGATGGTCGACGCCTGGGAACCGGCCGTACGCGCCGCCGCTGAGGCGCGACTTGCCGACGGGGACTCGACGGATGTCCTGCGCGCGGCGGCGGACGCGGCCGAGCAGGGCATGGAGGAGACCATTCCGCTGGTCGCCCGGAAGGGCCGGGCGAGCTACCTCGGTGAGCGCAGTGCCGGCCACCAGGACCCGGGCGCGACCAGCAGTGCCATGCTGCTTCGGGCACTGGCCGACGCGGCGAAGCGGGCCGGCGACAGCGGGGCATGAGCCTAGGACGTGCTGAGGTGAGCGCCGATGACGGGCCGCCGCGCGTCGGGCTCGTTCTGGTGTCGCACGTCGCCGCCATCGCTCAAGGTGTCGCCGTCCTGGCCGGGCAGATGGCGCAGGACGTGGCCATCGCCGCTGCGGCAGGTACGGACGACGGCGGCATCGGCACCAGCTTCGACCTGGTCCAAGCCGGGCTCCTCGAGGCGGAGCGTGGCGCCGGCGTGGTCGTGCTCTACGACCTCGGATCGGCCCTGCTCACCTCGGAGTCGGCTGTGGAGCTTCTGGACGGCGCCCAGCGGGCTCGGGTGCGGATCGTGGACGCGCCGCTGGTCGAGGGCGCGCTGGCCGCCGCCGTGCGGGCGCAGGGCGGCGGGACCCTGGCCGAGGTAGCCGAAGCGGCGGTCGCGGCCAACCGGGCTGGCACGGGTGACGGTGCCGGGGTAGCCGAAGCGGCGGTCGCGTCCAACCGGGCTGGCACGGGTGACGGTGCCGGGGTCGCCGCATCGACCGAGAGAGCCGGCCGGATCGCGACCGGCGACGTTGCCGGTTCAGTCGAGCCGGCTCCGGGCCAGCCCGGCGCCAGACGCGTCCTCACGCTGGTGAACGAGCTGGGCCTGCACCTGCGTCCGGCCGCCGCGCTCGTACGGGCACTGGCCGGCCTCGACGCTCGGGTGGCGTTGAGCCGGCCGGGCGAGCCTCCGGTCGATGCCCGCAGTCTGCTCGGCGTGGTGGGACTCGGCCTGAGAGGCGGCGACGAGCTGGAGGTCAGGGCCGCCGGCCCGGACGCGCACCGGGCGTTGGAGGCCGTATCGGACCAGGTCAACGGGGGGTTCGACGAGGGCGGCGCTGGTGCCCGCGCGACGACCGGATCGCTGGCCGCATCCGCGGCGCCGGGCGGCGCCGGCGGCAGATTCGACGGCACTGGCGTGTCGCCTGGGACCGCGATCGGGCCAACGCTGCGGCTGCGCCAACCAGAGATCGATGTCGGCTCGTTCGCCGACCGCCAGCGTGAGCCTGCTGTCGAAGACGCTCGACTGACCGCCGCGCTGGACGAGGTAAGGCGGGAGATCCACGCAATCGGCGGCGAGCTGGCCGATGCGCACGCCATGCTCCTCGACGACGCTGCCCTCCTGCAGCCCGCCCGAGCGGCCGTCGCCGCCGGCCTGAGCGCCGAGCTGGCCTGGTGGCGGGCGGTCGAGTCGGCTCGGGCGGCGCTGGCCGCGGGCGACGAGCTCGCCGCCGGCCGGGCAGCCGACGTGAGCGACCTCGGCCTGAGGGTCCTGGCAGGGCTGGACCCGGCCATCGCCGCCAACACGCTTCCGCCGGCCGGCGACCTGCGCGGCGCAGTCGTCGTGGCCGAGGACGTCCTGCCGTCCCAGGTCCAGCGGCTCGCCGCCGCGGAGTCGGCCGGTCTGGTCACCGCCGCCGGCTCTCGTACGGCTCATGCCAGCCTGGTCGCGCGCGGCCTCGGCCTGCCGATGGTGGCAGCGGCCGGACGGGCGATTCTGGACATCCCCGATCGGACGCCCGCCGTCCTCGAGGCCGCGGCCGGCGAGCTGCTCGCGCCGGCCACGCGCGACCAGATCCGTAGCGCCCGCGATCGCGCGAACAAGGAACTGGCCACCCGCGAGGCCCAGCTGGCTGCCGCGCGGCTTCCCGTGGTGCTGTCCGACGGTCGCCAGGTCGTGATCGGTGCCAATGTCGCCTCCGCCACCGAGGCCCGGGCGGCGCTCGTCTCGGGAGCCGACGCGATCGGCTTGCTGCGGACCGAGCTGCTGTTCCTCGACCAGCGCACCCCGCCGAGCGAGGACGAGCAGGTCGCCCGGCTGAGCCAGGTGCTGGCCGAGTTTCCCGGTCGCCGGGTCACGATCCGCACGTTCGACGTCGGCGGCGACAAGCCGCTGCCCTGGCTGCGCCTGGACGCGCGCCGCCACGGCTTCCTCGGGCAGCGCGGATTGCGGTACGGGCTGGGGCACCTCGAGGAGTTCCGGACCCACGTACGCGCCGTGCTGCGGGCCGCGGCGATGCACGACGCCGAGATCGCCCTGATGGCACCGATGGTGACCTACGCCGACGAGGTCCAGGCGTTCCGGGAGCTGGTGGATGCCGCCGCGGCCGAGCTGGTCGCGGCGAACACGGCGCACCGGCGCCCGGACGCGCTCGGGATCATGGTCGAGGTGCCCGCCGCGGCGCTTGCCATCGACCAGGTCGCGGCCGGCCTGGACTTCGTCAGTGTCGGCAGCAACGACCTGCTGCAGTACCTTGCCGCGGCGGAACGCACACTGCCCGAGGTCGGGTTCCTTTACCGGCCCGAGGCGGTCGCGGTCTGGCGGACGCTGGAGCGGTTGATCGACGACGCCCGCAGCGCCGGCGCCGCGGTCGCCGTCTGCGGGGAGATGGCCGAGGACCCGCGGCTGGCCCGACGACTCGTCGACCTCGGTGTCGACGAGCTGTCCGTCCCGCCCGGCCGGGTCCCGGAGGTCAAGGCAGCGCTGCGCCCTGCTAACCAGTCAGGTGCCGCCCGAGCAGGGTGAGGTCCGCCGGACTCAGCCGATCCCGCGCGTTCTGCGCCTGATGCCAGTACGGGTACATCAGCCGCTGCGAGCTGACCTCGTCCAGGCGGGCCACCTCGTCCTCGGTGAGGGTGAGCTCAGCGGCCGCGAGGTTGTCCGACAGCTGCTCCTCGGTGCGGGCGCCGACGACGAGCGAGGTGACGCCGGGCTTGGCGAGGGTGTAGGCGAGGGCGATCTGGGCCGCTGAGACGCCGCGACCGTCGCCGATATCCACCAGAGCGTCGATGATGTCGTACAGCTGGTCCTCGTCGTGGATCGGCGGCTCGCTCCACTCGGTGAGGTGGCGGCTGCCGGCCGGCGCCTCCTTGTCGCGGCGGTACTTGCCGGAGAGCAGGCCGCCCGCGATCGGGCTCCAGACCAAGATCCCGAGGCCCTGGTCGATCGAGATCGGGACGAGCTCGTTCTCCGCGTCCCGCGCCTGCAGCGAGTAGTAGATCTGCTGGCTGACATACCGCTCCAGGCCGTGCCGGTCGGAGGTCCAGAGTGCCTTCATCAACTGCCAGCCCGCGTAGTTCGAGGCCCCGATGTAGCGCACCTTCCCCGACCGGATGAGGGAGTCCAGTGCACTCAATGTCTCATCGAGCGGCGTCTGACCGTCCCACTCGTGGATCTGGTAGAGGTCGATGTAGTCGGTGTTCAGCCGCCGCAGGCTGGCCTCGGCCGCGGCGATGATGTGGAACCGCGATGCACCGGCGTCATTCGGCCCGCTGCCCATCGCGCCGCGGGCCTTGGTGGCGAGCAGAACCTCGTGCCGGTCGCTGCCGAGCGCCCGCCCGACGATCTCCTCCGAGACGCCGTAGGAGTAGATGTCAGCGGTGTCGATGAGGTTGACGCCGGCGTCTCGGGCCAGCTTGATCTGGCGCCGGGCGCCGTCCACGTCGATCTGGCCGACCGGCGCCGCCCAGCCCTTGCCGCCGAAGCCCATCGTGCCGAGGGTGATCGTCGAGATGCGCAGCCCCGAGCTGCCCAGCTGTCGGTATTCCATGCGCCGGGAGTCTAGCGATCGGGACGACGCCGGCGATCGGCGCGGGTGCGAGCCGGCTCAGGGCCGCACCCGCGACCGGGTCGGCCTCAGCGACGACTCAGGCGTCCCTGTCCCGGTCAGCGTCGTCGTAGCCGGCGTCGATGTCGGCGGCTCTGGAGTCGTCGCTGACCTCGTCCATGCCGTCGGGGACGTCATTCAGCCCGGTGTCCTCGTCCTCGGAGTATCCGGCGACGACATCGGCGTCGGCCGAGGTCGCCCGGGTCTGCTCGGCGGCGTAGGAGCCGGGGCCGTCCTCGTCGTCGTAACCGGCAGCGACGTCGGCGTCGTACGAGGGCTCGCCCTGGCGCTCGACCCCGGCGTTCGGACCGAAGCTTGATTCGCTCATCTCGACCTCCGTGTGCTCGAGGAGCCGCGGCTCCCGCGGACCGTGTTGCGCAGCCCGAATCGGCTGTGCCGGGCAATTACCCGCGGTCCGCCAGGCTCAATCGAGCAGCTCTCAGGGTGGGGCCCTCAGCCGGGTCTCAGCGTTGCCTGGTCGAATGGGGACAAGGAGTTGGCCCGGGCGGTCCGCTGAAACAGCGGGTGGGGACGCGGGGCGTGTGCCGCGGAGGTAGCACAGTGTTCAAACCGACGGACTGGTTCGACCGGGTCTTCGAGATCGGCATCGTCGCGAAGGGCGTCAACGGCGCATTGGAGCTCATCGGTGGCCTCCTGCTGCTCCTGGTGACCCCGGCGAAGATCTACCACTGGGCCGCGGCGCTCACCGAGGGTGAGCTGTCGCACGACCCGCACGACGTGGTGGCCAGCTACATCCTGCACACGGCCCACGGGCTCACCGGCCACGCCGTGCTCTACGGCGCCATCTACCTGCTCTCGCACGGCGCGGTCAAGGTGGGGCTGGTGATCGGGCTGCTGCTGAACAAGCTCTGGGCCTATCCGGCGATGATCGCGGTGCTGCTGGGCTTCATTGGCTATCAGATCTACCGGATCGTGCTCAGCGTCAGCGTCGGCATGGTCGCGTTGACCGTCTTCGACGTGCTGATCGTGGTCCTGACCTTCCGCGAGTGGGGCCGGCAACGGCGGATCGCGCGGCCCGACCACAAGGCGAAGTCCACCTCCCACACGTCCTCGGCTTCGGTGTCGGGCGCGGGCAACGCCCCGGCATCCGGCGCCGGACGCTGAGCCGCAACAGATTCGCGCCGACCGCGGCGTGCTGTGTATCTTGGTGGGTCGGCGCGCTCCGGCGATCCGGGCTGCCGCCTGCCCCTATAGCTCAGTTAGGCAGAGCGTCTCCATGGTAAGGAGAAGGTCTGCGGTTCGATTCCGCATGGGGGCTCGGTCCAGGTCTCGGTGCACCGCGCGCCGACGGAACAACGCTGAGGTACCCGGCGTTGACTGGCCGGGTTGCCGGCGGCGGGACCGCAGCGGGATAGCTCAGGCGGTAGAGCAAGCGGCTCATAATCGCTGTGTCGCGGGTTCGAGTCCCGCTCCCGCTACGGTGTCTGTGCGGGGGACGACCCGCCCACCCCCGCAGAGTGCCGGTGCGGGGGACGACACCCGCACCGCAGAGTGCCTGTGCGGACGGCGACTTCCGCGTCCGCCGGCACGAACCGAGCATGATCGAGCACGAAGAGGACTGACCGAGGACACGACGATGGCCAAGACCACTGACATCCGGCCCAAGATCACGCTTGCCTGCACCCAGTGCAAGGAGCGGAACTACATCACCAAGAAGAACCGGCGCAACGACCCCGACCGGCTCGAGCTGAAGAAGTTCTGCCCACGCTGCCGCACCCACACGGTGCACCGCGAGACCCGCTGACCGACCACCCGGCGCCGGTCATCGGCCTGGCGCACGGCAGCCGGCACGCCGACGTCGCGGCAGCCCTGGGCGAGCTGATGGCGCAGGTCGCGAGGCTGGGACGGGTCCCCGCGCGAGCGGCCTTTCTCGATCTCACCCGGCCCGACCTGCAGCAGGTCACCGCTGAGCTGGCCGACGACGGCGTGCGCCGGGCCGTCGTCGTACCGCTGCTGTTCACCAAGGCCTTCCACGCCACCGTCGACGCTCCTCAGACCGTACGGGAAGCGGCCGGCAACACCAGCGTCGACCTGGTGGTGGCCGACATCCTCGGCACCGGCCCCGACGTTCTGGACCTCGTCCGGGGCAGCGCCGCCAGGGCCGGCATCCCCGTCACCAGCTCGATCCTGCTCTACGCTGTCGGCTCCAGCCGGCCAGGCGCCAACGACGCCGTGCACGATCTGGCCGCCCGGCTCGCCGCCGTACGGGGCGCGCCGGCGCTCGCGGCCTTCGGCACCATGGATCCACGGCCGGACGCGGTCATCCCGCTGTTGCCCGAGCCGATCGGGGTGCTGCCGCTGTTCCTCTCCCCAGGGCTGTTGTTGGAGCCGATGGCGCGGCTCGCGGCCCAGCACGGCTGGCCGATGGCCGGGCCTCTCGGCACCGCGGCTGCCCCGTTGGTGCTCGACCGCTACCACGCGGCGCTGGCCGGCGCCGGCTGGCGGAAAGTGCCCTAGCGTTGAGTCCATGGCCATCTCCGAGGCGCACGCCGGCCGGACCTATCCGCCGACGCCGAGCTATGAGGTCACGGCAGCCAAGATCGCCGAGTTCGCAGCCGCGATCGGCGACGACCATCAGGGGTATGTGGCAGAGGTGTCCGTCGCACCGCCGACCTTCGTCTCGGTCATCGCCGCCTCGGCCTGGGAGGCCATGTTCGCCGACCCGGAGCTCGACCTGGCGTTGCGCCGGATCGTGCACGGCGACCAGCGCTACTCGTTCCGCCGGCACCTGCGTGCCGGTGACCGAGTGACCGGCACGCTGCGGATCGACAAGGTACGGCTCCGCGGGCCGGCGGAGATGATCACTGCGACGCTCGACGTGCACGACGCCGAGGACGAGCTGGTCTGCACGGCAACCTCGACGTTCGTCCACTCGCGGGAGCCGGCGTGACCGCCGCGCGCTCGCTCGACACGATGGTCCAGCCCGATACATCCCGACCGGCTGTCGGCCAGGTCGAGGTCGGCCAGGCGCTGCCGCCGCTCACCGTACGGTTCACCCGGGCGACGCTGGTCCGCTACGCCGGCGCCTCGGGGGACTTCAACCCGATCCACTTCTCCGAGCACTTCGCGGCCAAGGTGGGGCTGCCCGGCGTGATCGCGCACGGCATGCTGACCATGGCCTCGGCGCTGCGGGTAGTCACCGATTGGGCGGGCGATCCCGCGAAGGTGACCTCCTACTTCGTCCGGTTCGCCCGGCCGGTCGTCGTACCGGACGACGACGATGGTGTCGACGTGACCTTCGGCGGGACTGTCGTCGAGGTGACCGGCACATCCGTCGGCATCGCGATCGAGGCGGTGTGCGACGGTCAGAAGGTGCTGACCGCGGCCCGGGCGGACGTCGATCTTGGAAGGTGAGCTGACCTTGCCCGTGCAGGCGCCTCCCGCCCTCGCCGACCTCACCACCCTGCGCGTCGGCGGTCCTGCCGACCGCCTGGTCCGGGTCGGCACCGAGGGGGAGCTGATCGCCTGCGTACGGGATCTCGACGCCGACGGCGAGCCGGTGCTCGTCCTCGGCGGTGGCTCCAACGTGCTGATCGCGGACGAGGGTTTCGCCGGCACGGTCGTCAAGATCGAGACGGCGGGCGTGAGCGCCGACGTCTCGGGTTGTGCCGGCGCCGTCGTCACGGTTGCCGCCGGCGAGAACTGGGACGAGCTGGTGCAGCGCGCGGTCGAGGAGGAGTGGATCGGGCTGGAGGCGATGTCCGGCATCCCGGGCCTGGTGGGCGCCACCCCGATCCAGAACGTCGGCGCCTATGGCGCGGAGGTGGCCGCCGAGATCGAGACGGTCCGGACCTACGACCGCACGACCGGGCTGCTGCGCACCTTCGCGGCCGGGGACTGCGGCTTTCGCTACCGGAGCTCGGTGTTCAAGACCGAGCCCGGCCGGTACGTCGTCCTGTCGGTCACCTTCCAGTTCCGGCTCGGCTCGCTGTCCGCGCCGATCGGGTACGCGGAGCTGGCGAGCACGCTCGGCGTTCCGCTGAACGCACGGGTGCCCGCCCGCGACGTGCGCGAGGCCGTGCTGAGCATCCGGCGCCACAAAGGGATGGTGCTGGACGGCGAAGACCACGACACCTGGAGCGCCGGCTCGTTCTTCACCAACCCGATCCTCGAGCTCGATGCGGCGGCCGCGCTGCCCGACGCCGCGCCGCGCTACCCACAGCCGGACGGCAGGGTCAAGACCAGCGCAGCCTGGCTGATCGAGCAGGCCGGTTTCGGCAAGGGCTTCGGCGACGGCGAGGCGCGGCTGTCAACCAAGCACACGCTGGCGCTGACCAACCGCGGCGCAGCAACGGCCGGCGACCTGCTGCGGCTGGCCCGACAGATCCGGGACGGCGTACGGACCCGGTTCGGGGTCACCCTGGTGCCCGAACCCGTACTGGTGGGCTGCGAGCTGTGACCGACGCCGATTTCGCCGTCTGGGCGCCACGCCCTCGGCAAGTCGTCCTCTCGTTGTGGCCGGTCATCAAGGGCGCGAAGGTTCGCTCGCCGATCACCGTCCCGATGCTCCGCGACGAGGACGACTGGTGGCATCCCGCGGAGCCGGTGCCGCGCCTCGGCCCCGAGGTGGACTACGGCTACCTGCTCGACGGCTCCGACCAGCCGCTGGCGGACCCGCGTTCCCGGCGGCAGCCGTACGGCGTGCACGATCGGTCGCGCACCTTCGACGCGGGAGACTTCGCCTGGACCGACGGGCAGTGGTACGGCCGGCAGCTGCCGGGCGGGGTGATCTACGAGCTGCACGTCGGCACCTTCACCCCCGAAGGCACGCTGCCCGCGGCCATCGACCGGCTCGACCACCTGGTGGAGCTCGGCGTCGACTTCGTCGAGGTGATGCCGGTCAACGCGTTCGACGGTCCCCGCGGCTGGGGCTACGACGGCGTCCTGTGGTACGCGGTGCACGAGGCCTACGGCGGGCCGCGCGGCTACCAACAGTTCGTCGACGCGTGCCACGCGCGCGGCCTGGGCGTGATCCAGGACGTCGTCTACAACCACCTCGGCCCGCTCGGGAACTACCTGCCGCGGTTCGGCCCGTACCTGGTCGACACGGCGTCGAACACCTGGGGCTCGGCCATCAACCTGGACGCCGAGGGCTCCGACGAGGTCCGGCGCTACATCCTGGACAACGCGGCGATGTGGTTCCGCGACTATCACGTGGACGGTCTCCGGCTGGACGCCGTGCACGCGCTGCAGGACGACCGCGCCGTGCACATCCTGGAGGACCTGGCGATCGAGGCCGGCGTGCTCAGCACATCGCTGGGCCGGCCCCTGCCGCTGATCGCCGAGTCGGACCTCAACGACCCGCGGCTGATCACCTCCCGGGAGGGCGGCGGCTACGGGCTGACCGCACAGTGGAACGACGACTTCCACCACGCCCTCTACGTCAGCCTCACCGGCGACACCTCGGGGTACTACGGGGACTACGACTCGCTGGCGGCCCTGGCCAAGGTGCTGTCCCACGGCTTCTATCTGGACGGCACACGTTCCCGGTTCCGCGGCCGCACCCACGGCCACCCGCTCGACACCATCCGTACGCCCACCTGGCGGTTGGTCGTCTACTCCGACGACCACGACCAGATCGGCAACCGCGCGGCCGGCGAGCGCCTGTCGAGCATGCTCGACGAGCGACAGCTCGCGATCGGCGGGCTGGTCACGTTGCTCAGCCCGTTCACGCCGATGATCTTCATGGGCGAGGAGTGGGGGGCACGGACGCCGTGGCAGTTCTTCACCTCCTACACCGACCTGGATCTCGCGGAGCGGGTCGCGGAAGGGCGGCTGGCGGAGTTCGCGGCAATGAACTGGGACACCAGCGTGGTTCCCCACCCGCAGGACGTGGCGACCTTCGAGCGCTCCAAGCTCGACTGGGCCGAGCTGCAGAAGCCCTGGGCGGCCGAGCTGTTCGAGCTCAACCGGCGGCTGCTGCAGCTGCGCCGGGAGCATCCCGATCTGACCGATCCGCGGTTCGACCAGGCAGCGGTCAGCTTCGACGACCAGGGGCAGTGGCTGCTGGTGGAGCGGGGCAGCGTCGTCATCGTGGTCAACTTCGGCACCGAGACGCTCGAGGTGAGCCTGCCGTTCGAGGTCAAGCCGTTGCTCGACGTCGGCGAGGCGGCGTGCGTCGAGGACCGGGCCCGGCTCGGACCGCACAGCGCCCTGGTCGGCGTCCGGTCATGAGGGATCGTGCAAGGTTTGACCTCATACTCGCGGCAAAACCCCGCACGATCCTGATTGGCGGGCGGAGCCGATAGACTCGCCCACGGTCCCGCGCCGGATCTGCCAGCGACGCCGACCGCATGCCAACCTCACGGATCGACGGAATGGACCATGGCCCTCTCCGAGCTCAGCCCCGCCGAACTCAGCGCGCTGCACGCCGACCTCACGACGGCGTACCAGGAGCTGGTGGCCAAGGGGCTCAAGCTCGACCTGACGCGAGGCAAGCCGGCGGCGGAACAGCTGGACCTGTCCGAAGGGCTGCTGTCATTGCCGGGCGAGGACGATCACACCGACGGGACCGGCGTCGACTGCCGCAACTACGGCGGCCTGCAGGGCCTGCTAGAGATCCGCCGGATCTTCGCGCCGCTGCTCAACGTGCCCGTGGACCAGTTGATCGCCGGCGACAACGCGAGCCTGGCCTTGATGCACGACACGATCGCGTTCTCCCTGCTCTTGGGCACGGCCGACTCGGACGCGCCCTGGGTCAAGGGGCCGGTCCGCTTCATCTGCCCCGTGCCCGGTTACGACCGGCACTTCGCGATCTGCGAGCAGTACGGGATCGAGATGCTGCCGGTGCCGATGGACGAGCACGGGCCGGACCTGGACGAGGTCCGCGAGCTCGTCGCCAACGACCCGGCCGTCAAGGGGATGTGGGTCGTGCCGACCTACTCCAACCCGACCGGCGCCGTCTACGACGCCGAGGTCACCGATGCGCTGGTCTCGATGCCGACGGCAGCGGCGGACTTCCGGATCTTCTGGGACAACGCCTACGCGGTGCACCACCTGACCGACGACGAGATCCCGGCGCTGGACGTGCTCGGCATGGCGCTGGCAGCCGGCTATCCGAACCGGGTCTTCGTCTTCGCGTCCACCTCGAAGATCACCTTCGCCGGCGGGGGAGTCTCGTTCTTCGCCGGCTCGCCGGCCAACGTGGCCTGGTACCTGCAGGCCCTGAGCAAGCGGACCATCGGCCCGGACAAGGTCAACCACCTGCGCCACGCCCGGTTGCTGGGCAGCCCCGATGGCGTACGGGCGCTGATGCGCAAGCACCGCGAGATCATCGCGCCCAAGTTCGCCGAGGTGACCTCGATCCTCAAATCCCGACTGGGACCGTACGGGGCCGCGAGCTGGACCAGCCCGGACGGCGGCTACTTCATCAGCCTCGACGTCGCTGACGGCACCGCCACCCGGGTCGTGTCCCTGGCCAAGCAGGCCGGCATCGCCATGACCGGCGCCGGCGCGGCGTTCCCGTACGGCAAGGACCCGCGCGACCGCAACATCCGGATCGCCCCGACCTACCCGTCCCCGAACGACGTCGCCGCCGCTATCGAGGGCCTGAGCACGTGCGTCCTGCTGGCAGCGGTCGAGCAGCGCCTCGCGGACCCGTAAGCCGTTTCGCCCCAGCTGTCGATCTAGACACCGGGAGGGACCGCCGACCTGCTCGGTGGGAGCAATACCGGTACTGCTCGTTGACGCTGGGAAGACCCTCACCCTCGCACGGTTACGAGGTCGCGGGCGGCTGCAGCTTCGAGCAGGTCTGCGTCGAACGAGGCGATGCGAGCCTTAGCGACCTCCGCCGCTAGTAGAACGCAGCAGTCCGGCATGCGGCGGCCGGTGCTGGCACGCAGTCGGGCCAGGCGCACGGCAGTATCAGCCGGAAACGTAAGTTCCTCGATCTCCAGGTCGCTTATCGCCTGACGTACGGCGTCCAGCCGATTCTCTCGCGCCGGCACGACAAGCACCTCGGCGAGGGTGAGCGGATTGACGGCGAAGTCGTCGTCGATCTCGCGTGCGAGGAGCGCCTCCGCGCGTGTGTGGCGCACGTCCTCGCGATCAAGGTAGGCGATGAGCACGCTCGCGTCGAGCACAATCACGCCGGCCATTCCTGGCCAAGGTCGTCCAGGTAGCCGGCGCCGTAGGCACCGGTCATCATGCCGCTGTGGACTCTCAACGCGGCAAGCCGGCGACTACGCCGCTCTTCGCGCGCGTGCCGGGCTGCATGGTGACCTTCGAGAGCGAGCCTCACCAGCAACTGTGCTCGGCTCAGCCCGGGCCATTGGTCCGCGGCTGCGTCCAGCGCGGCTGCCAGGTCGTCGGTCTCGGTCACGTAATGGCGTGGCCGCATGGTCGGCATGCGTCGAGTGTAACTCCGGGTTACTCACGTGTAACACCAAGTGCTATTGGCGCCCGGTGTTAGCCGCCTCACACCTCGGGTGTCAGCCGGTCCCAGTCGGTGACGATCGGGACCAGCTCCCCGGCTGCCCACAGCGGCAGCTGGTCGGCGAAGTGCGGGTCACCGGGGATGCCCGAGGCGCCGTACGGAACGATCCAGCGGCTCTGCTGACGGTCGGCGAGATCCCAGACGTAGCGAGCCACCGGCCCGATCGAGCACTCGTACGTCACGCCCGGGACGCTGGCGGTGGCCAGGACGCAGTCGCGGTCACCGGAGAGCCGGACGATGCCGAGATCCGGCTCGGTGACCAACGGGTCCTCGCTCGGCTCGTAGAGCGGGACGAGGACGTGGTGATCGCCCCAGCACCCGGGAGGCGGTGCGACAGCGACCCGCTCGAGCGCGATCCGGACACCCTCGTCGATGTCGATGCCGAGACTCCGGGCGCCCCGGAACGCCGCCTCCCACACGTACCCGAGCCGGGCGACCGGCGCCAGCCAGCGGTCGAAGACGTCGGGCGCGGCCGGCACGTCGGCCAGGACCAACAGCGGTGGCTGCCGTGCCAGCCAGCGGACCACCGCGGACCGCCAGGCGGCGAAGAGCAGCGCCTCGCGGCTGCCTCCCGACATGCGCCCGTCCCAGGCCAGCAGCCCGTCCCGCAGTTTTGATGCCTCGCCGGTCACCGATGCCCGGTGGAGCAGCTCTCGGGCAGTGTCGACCGACCCCTGCCGGTCGTCGACGTGAACCCTCGCCAGGTCGGCTGCCTCGACCGCCGACAGGCCCCCCAGCAGCTCGGTGATCCGGTTGACCCGGTGCGGCGCAGCGTAGTCGACGCCGAGCCCGGCACCCGTCGCACGGTCGTTGGCGTTCACCACGAACCCGTCGACCTCACCGACCGGCATCGCCGCACAGCCGCCTGACCAGGCCCATTGCGGTTCCCAGGCCGGTACGGGCAGCCGCATGTTTTCCACCGGGCGCACCGGCACCCGCCCAGCGAGCCGGGTGCGCACCCGTCCGCCCGTGTCGGCCGTGATCACCGCGTCGATCGGCTCCACCCAGTTCTCGAAGGCCGCGATCACCTCGTCCGCTGTCCGGGCGTGCAGCAGCGCCAGCATGGTCTCGACGCCGGCCGCCGCGTCCACCCGGGCGGGCGTGCGCAGGCTGTACGCCCGCTCGCCCGAGCCGCCGACGATCACCGGCCCGCGAGCGGTCTCGACAACCTCTATCTCCAGCACGCCGGCGTCCCGGACGGCGATCCGCTCGACCGTGACCGCGCAGGGCGCCCAACCGTCCGCCTCGCGCGACCAGACCTCGCCGGATTCCGCCCGCAGCTCTTCGACGAACAGGTCCTGGTAGTCGGCCATGGCGTTGGTGATCGCCCACGCGACCGATCCTGCGTGCCCGAAGTGCGGCACCCCGGGCACGCCCGGGAAGGCCAGCCCCACGACGTCGAACTCCGGGCACGCGAGCCGTACCTGCTGGTAGACGCCGGGCAGGTCCAGATACCGGTGCGGGTCCCCGGCGACCAACGGCAGCCCGCTGGCGGTCAGCCGCCCGCTCAACGCGTACGCGTTGCTCGCCGCGCGGTGCGGGTTGTCGGTCAGGAACCACTCCAGCACCTCAGTCCCGAGCGCATCGCGTACGTGCTCCTGCCAGAGCTTGTCCGGGAAGTTGGCGAACAGGATGTGCTCGGCCAGGAAGACCGCGATCGGGATCCAGGGCTGCCAAAGCCCGGGCCGATGCCCCAGCGCGGCGAACTCCGGCGCCCGCCGTGCACCCGCCTGGCGCCGCTCGTTGACCCCGGCCGCGTACGCCGCCAGCCAGCATCGGGTCCGCTGGTCGAGCCGGTCAAGGCACCGTCGGGCGGTGTCGGCCAGGCGGGCCCGTCGGGCGAAGACGTCCCAGTCCAGCCAGTCGGCGCCCAGCACGGAGGAGGCCTCACCGAGCGCCCGCAGCCGGGCCAGCTCGATCTGCCACGCGCGGTCCTCGGCGGCGTTGCTGCCCTGCAGCGTCGCGAGCTCGTCCACCGAGTCGGCCCGCAGGTGCGGGATCCCGTACGGATCGCGGAAGACGGCGTCGGCCACCAGCAGAGCCTGAACGCTGCCGGGTGCCCTTCGCAAGCGGTTCGACTCCGTCAGCAGTATCCGTCCGGGGGACGACCCCCGGACCCCCGCTGCGGCGCTGACCTCGTTGGAGGGCCAGGATGAGGGCCGCTCCGTTTCCCCTCATTCGGCGCCGCGACGGTTCGACTCCGTCCGCAGTATCCGTCCGGGGGACGACCCCCGGACCCCCGCTGCGGCGCTGACCTCGTTGGAGGGCCAGGATGAAGGGAGATCCGCTTCCCCTCATTCGGCGCCGCGACGGTTCGACTCCGTCCGCAAAGGTCAGTACACTCGACCTCTTGGTGGCAAGAACACCACTGTTTTGTTGCGCCCTCAACCGGACGAATCGAGGCCGCAGGCGGCAGTGGGCGAACCGCCGAAGGGCAATAGCTCAACTGGCAGAGCATCGGTCTCCAAAACCGAAGGTTGGGGGTTCAAGTCCCTCTTGCCCTGCTCGAGTCCCGTCGCGGGGGCTCGGGGGTGCCCCCCGGAATCGGCACGGCCGCGGGGGCGGGCGAGCGGCGGTTGAACGCGGGTCGGCGGACCGGCGCGAGGTGGACGTAGTGTGGAACGAGAAGGGCGGGACGTGGCAGACGAGAAAGAGGTCGAGCCGGCCGACGAGGCGGGCGGTTCCCCGCTGTCCGGCAAGCCCGATCTCGACGACGCCGACGCTCTCGAGGCGCTCTACAACGCCTCGGCGGACGAGCCCGACGACGAGTCCGAGCATCCGACTGACCACAACGGCGACACCCCCGGCACCGAGACCGACGGCCACCTCGTCCCGGTGGGCGCGCCCCGGCGCCGCACCACTCAGGGCGGCGGCGGCTCCGGCGGCGTGGTCAAGACCGCCCGCGGTCCAAAGGGCCGGCCGACTCCGAGTCGGCGTGGCGGTGGCGTGGTCAAGCCCGGCCGGACGGGACCGATCACCTTCATCCGCGAGTCGATCGGGGAACTGCGCAAGGTCGTCTACCCGACCGGCCCGCAGGTGATCCAGTACTTCGTGGTGGTCCTGGTCTTCGTGCTCTTCGTCATCGCGTACGTCAGCCTGCTCGACCTGGGCCTCGGGGCCGCGTTGTTCAAGATTTTCAGCTAACCGACCCACCACCTGCCTAGTTACGGAGATTTGACGTGCCCGACACCAACTCGGCCGAAGAGCCGCGCGACGATGCGGCGGAGACGCTGGAGGGGTTCTCGCCGCCGCCGCCGGCGAGCGCCGCTGACGCGGACCTGCCGGTGCTGAGTCCCGCCTCGCCGGCCGAGGAGGACTTCGACATCGACTTCGGAACCGATGGTTACAGCTCCAGCAGCGACGACGACGTCTCGATCAATCTCGACTTCGGCGGCGACACGGCCACGGCCGAGGAGGCTGCCGACGACATCGACCTCGACTTCGGCCGGCCCGAGCCGGAGCAGGAACCGGCCGCTCCCGAGGGAGTCGACGATCACGACGCAGGCGCCGACGCGCTGGAGGCGTTCCGCTCCGAGCTGCGCAGCAAGCCCGGCGACTGGTACGTGGTGCACACCTACTCCGGAATGGAGAACCGGGTGCTGCAGAACCTCGAGAACAGGGTGTCCTCGCTGAACATGGAGGACTACATCTACGAGGTGATCGTGCCGACCGAGGAGGTCACCGAGATCCGCAACGGTCAGCGCAAGCAGGTCAAGCGGACCGTGCTCCCGGGCTACGTTTTGGTTCGGATGGATCTGACAGACGAGTCCTGGTCGACCGTACGGCACACGCCGTCGGTGACCGGTTTCGTCGGCCACTCCAACCAGCCGGTGCCGCTCAGCCTGGACGAGGTGGAGAAGATGCTCGGCCCGGCGGTTGTCGCGGCGGCAACCGCGACGAGTGAGGGTCCGGCGCGGCGACGCAAGAAGGTCGAGGTCGCCGACTTCGCCGTCGGGGACTCGGTGATGGTGGTGGACGGGCCGTTCGCCGGAGTGCACGCGACGATCACCGAGATCAACGTCAACAGCCAGCGGCTCAAGGCGCTGGTCGAGATCCTCGGCCGGGAGACCCCGGTCGACCTGACCTTCCCCCAAGTCCAGAAAGTCTGAAACCTAGCGAAGGACCGAACAATGGCTCCCAAGAAGAAGGTCGCGGCGGTCGTCAAGGTCGCCCTGAACGCCGCCGCGGCGACCCCGGCGCCGCCGGTCGGCACCGCGCTCGGCCCGCACGGCGTCAACATCATGGAGTTCGTCAAGGCGTACAACGCCGCGACGGAGTCGATGCGCGGCACGGTCATCCCGGTCGAGATCACGATCTACGAGGACCGCACCTTCACCTTCATCACCAAGACCCCGCCGGCTGCCGAGCTGATCAAGAAGGCGGCCGGGGTGCCGAAGGGCTCGGGCGTGCCGCACCGGGAGAAAGTCGGCAAGATCACCCGCGACCAGATCCGGGAGATCGCCACCACCAAGCTCCCGGATCTCAACGCCAACGACATCGACGCCGCCATGAAGATCGTGGAGGGCACCGCCCGCTCCATGGGCGTATTGGTGTCGGATTAATTGAGATCCGCCAGAGGCGACGGTTGGGATCGCGATCCACCAGAGGCGACGGTTTGGGATCGCGATCCACCAGAGGCGACGGTTTGGGATCGCGATCCACCAGAGGCGGATCGCAGCGGTTTCGCCCTCAGCCCGCCGTTTCCGTCGGTGCTGGTGAAACGGAAGGCGTGTTTCACCAGGTTCTCCTCAAATCGGCGGCGCGAAACCGGCGGCACGCAAGTTGAAAGAGCTGAATATTCACAAAGACGTGGGAGAGCCCCAGCGCGGCTCGCACCACAACTGGCCAAGAAAGGACCAGACATGAAGCGCAGCAAGGGATACACGGCGGTCGCCGAGAAGGTCGAGGACGCCAGGGTCTACAGCCCGTCGGAGGCGTTGGAGTTCGCGAAGGCGAACGCCCGGGCGAAGTTCGACGAGACGGTGGACGTCTCCATCCGGCTCGGCGTCGACCCGCGCAAGGCGGACCAGATGGTCCGCGGCACGGTCAACCTGCCCAACGGCACCGGCAAGACGGCGCGGGTGCTGGTGTTCGCCACCGGTGAGCGGGCGGAGGCGGCCAAGGCGGCCGGCGCCGACGAGGTCGGCGCCGACGAGCTGATCGAGAAGGTGCTCGGCGGCTACCTCGACTTCGACGCGGTCGTCGCGACGCCGGACCTGATGGGCAAGGTAGGCCGGCTGGGCCGGCTGCTCGGCCCGCGTGGCCTGATGCCCAACCCCAAGACCGGGACCGTGACGGTGGACGTCGGCAAGGCCGTGACGGACATCAAGGGCGGCAAGATCGAGTTCCGGGTGGACCGGCACGCCAACCTGCACTTCATCATCGGCAAGTCGTCGTTCCCGACCAAGAGCCTGTCGCAGAACTACTTCGCCGCGCTGGAGGAGATCGTCCGGCTCAAGCCGAGCGCCGCTAAGGGACGCTACCTGCGCAAGATCACGTTCTCGACGACGATGGGCCCGGGGATCCCGGTCGACACCAACCGGACCCGTCCCGACGCGGAGTAGGCGCGACTCACACGCTAGGCATCCGGTGCTGCCGCCGCGGCCAGTGCGGGTCCGGTGAGCCGATAGACCGTCCACTCATCCATCGGCACGGCGCCCAGGTGTCGGTAGAACTCGATCGAAGGCTGGTTCCAGTCCAGGACCGCCCACTCCAGCCGGGCGTAGCCGCGCTCCACTGCGAGCGCGGCGAGCGAGCGCAGCATGGCCTTGCCCAGTCCCGAGCCGCGGTGCTCGGGCATCACGTAGAGATCCTCGAGGTAGAGGCCGTGGACCCCTTCCCAGGTGGAGAAGCTGCGGAAGTAGAGGGCGAAACCGACGACAGTCTCGTTCGCCTCGGCGACCAGCGCGAAGGCCGCGGGCTGCGGTCCGAAGAGTGCCGAGCGAAGCTGCTCGGGCGTCGCCTTCACCTCGTTCGGCGCACGCTCGTATGTCGCCAGGTCAACGATCAGGCGGTGGATCCGTTCGATGTCGGTAACCTGCGCCGCCCGTACGGTGCCCACTCGGACAGCGTACGGGGCGTCAACCGGGCCGGCGGGCGCCCATATAGGGCATGTACTTCATCTTGATGTAGGCCACTGGCGCTCCCGGATGCGAGGCGTGGATCACCATGCCGTTGCCCGCGTAGATCGCGGCGTGACGGATGCCGGGATAGAAGAAGACCAGGTCGCCCAGCCTGAGGTTGGACTTGGCGACCTTGGCGCCGATCCTGAACTGCAGCGACGCCGAGTGCGGCAGCTTGACCCCCGCCGCGGCCCAGGACTTCATCGTGAGGCCCGAGCAGTCCCAGGCGTCCGGACCGGTGCCGCGGTAGGCATAGCGGTCGCCGAGCTGCTTCTTCGCGAACGCCAGGGCGATCGCTCCCCTGCCGCTCGCGCCCGTCGGCGCGGTGACCTTCGGAGCTGCCTTGGAGACAGGAACCTTGGCGGCGCCGCCGGACTGCAGCGCCCGCCAGACGCCGGTGGTCGCGACGCCGGTGGCCCGCCAGCCCTGTGCCCGCTGCACCGACTTCACCGCCGCCTGGGTGATGGGTCCGAACCAGCCGGTGGCCGGCACCGAGCGTCCGGATGCGGTCAGCGCCCGTTGCAGCCGCTGCACGTTCGCACCCCGGCTGCCGTAGTGCAGCGTCGGCGTGGATCCACGAGACAGCAGGGCTGTCCAGGCCATCGCGTCGACGATGCCGGTGGCCTGGAGCTTGTGCGCCGCCTGGAACTGCTTCAGCAACGCTCCGTCGCCGGCCGAGAAGACAAGGGCGATCGCGTTGTCGTAGCCGGCGGCCTTGAGCAGGCATTGCGCGGCCTTGGCCCGCAGCCCGTACGAGCCCGCCTTGACGATGCCATACGAGTCGAACGTGATCCTGCAGGTCGAGGCCGCATCCACTGGCAGGGTGCCGGCGATTGTCGCGGTCGATGCGATGGCCAGCCCGGCGAGCAACGCGGCTGCTCGGGCAAGGATTCTCCCCATCCGGATGACTCCCCCTCGGAGCGTCGGGTAACCGGCCCTCCGAGGGAACCGACTCGGGTGTCGATCCGCCAGCGGTCCCGACGTTATCAAACCGAGATATTGCTGGCCAGTTGATCTCACAGACGTAACTGCGTCGTCCGGGCGATCGCGCTGGTTTGCCTGTTCGTGGCCGGAAACGCCGGCGAGACCCGCCGCCGACCCTGAGGGGCAGGCAGTTCTCGGCGAGGTGTGACCTTGGACGACACTCGACTTTGTCTGTTGCGAGCCTGCGTATAGGCTGGTGCGCTGCCGAAGACCGCTGGTCGATCGTGCTCTGACAGTGCGATCCGAAGTTCCGCAAGGATGCCCGCGCAGGTGAGTTGAGCAGTGCCGGAGTGCGCTCGTACGCAGTCCTGCCCGCTGCCCCCGCGCCTGCACGCCGGGGGCTTTCTTGTTGCCCGAGCTTCTCCTTCCCGCGGCCCGTTCGGTGGGCCACGACGCCGTAGGAGAAGTGGAGGGACCATGGCGAAACCGGACAAGGTTGCCGCCGTCGCGGAGCTGCGGGAGAAGTTCTCCAGCTCCTCCGGCGCGGTGCTGACCGAGTATCGCGGACTGTCGGTCAAGGCGCTGAAGCAGCTTCGCGTCTCGCTGGGCAAGGACGCCAGCTACGCCGTCTCGAAGAACACGCTGACCACCATCGCCGCGCGCGAGGCGGGTCTGGACGCGCTGACCGAGCATCTGGTGGGACCGACGGCGATCGCGTTCATCGACGGCGACCCGGTGCTGGTGGCGAAGGGGCTGCGCGACTTCGCCCGGGCCAACCCGCAGCTGGTGATCAAGGCCGGCGTGGTCGACGGCTCCTTCCTGAATTCCGACGAGGTCAGGAAGCTCGCCGACCTGGAGTCCCGCGAGGTGCTGCTGGCCAAGGCGGCGGGCGCCATGAAGGGCGTGCTCCAGCAGGCCGTCTCGCTGATCGCGGCGCCACTGTCGCAGGCGGCTCGGCTGTTCGGCGCGCTGGAGGCAGCTGCGGCCGACAACCCGGCCCTGCTGGCCGGCGGCACCGTGTCCGCGGTCGAGGACACCTCCGAGCCGACCAATGAGGAGCTGGCTGCTGCGGCAGTAGAGCCCGAAACGCCGGTCGCGGAGGACAGGACCGAGCCCGCGGCCGCCGTCACGGAGGACACGTCCGAGCCGACCAATGAGGAGCTCGCCGCCGAGGACAGCTCGGAGCCGACCAATGAAGAACTCGCCGCTCAGGCGGCGGACGAGGCAGCAACCGAAGCGGCAGTCGCCGCGCCGAATGCGGCGAACGCCGCGGAAGACAACTAAGGAAGGACCGCCATCATGGCGAAGCTCAGCACCGCAGAGCTCCTCGACGCGTTCAAGGAGCTGACCCTGATCGAGCTCAGTGAGTTCGTGAAGGAGTTCGAGACCACGTTCGGCGTTACCGCCGCCGCCCCGGTTGCCGTGGCAGCCGCTGCCGCGCCGGCCGGCGGTGGCGACGGCGCCGCTCCCGAGGAGGAGGAGAGCGACGAGGTCGATGTCATCCTCGAGACCATCGGCGACAAGAAGATCCAGGTCATCAAGGAGGTCCGGTCGCTGACCAGCCTCGGCCTCAAGGAGGCCAAGGACCTGGTCGAGGCCGCACCCAAGGTCGTCCTGGAGAAGGTCAACAAGGAGGCCGCGGGCAAGGCTCGCGAGGCCCTCGAGGCCGCTGGCGCAACCGTCACGGTCAAGTGAGTCCGGGTGGGCTCCGGGCAGACACCCGGAGTCGATGCTGATCGCTCCCGGCAATGAGCCGGTCTCCGACTGGCAGATGGCAGTTCGGGGTGCCGAATCCGGCCGTCTGCCAGCACTGTTTTCCGTGTGGCAGAGCCCGGAGCCGTACGACGTCTAGGTCGTGGCCGCCGGCAGCGGGAAGGCGACCCCGGTGAGCTCCTCGGAGAGCGTCCAGAGCCGGCCCGCGAGGTCGAGGTCGGACGCGGCCGCCGTACGGCCGACAAGAGTCGGGTAGCCGCGGTCTCCTCGCCGACTGTCCGGGCCGACGTAGCTCGCACCGGGCAGATCCTGGGTCGCCGCGAACAGGATCGGCCGGGCGCCCGCTTCATCGCTCTGCGCGAAGAACCTGTTGCCGATGACCATCATCTTGTCCTGCAACCGGTTCTCGGTCCGGAACTGCAGATTCGTCGCGGCGTAGCCCGGGTGCGCGGCAAGTGACCTGACCGTGGAACCGGCTGCATCGAGCCGGCGCTGCAGTTCGAGCGTGAAGAGCAGGTTGGCCAGCTTGGACTGCTGGTAGGCCGACCAGCGCTGGTATCGGCGCCGTTCCCAGTTCAGGTCGTCCAGCCGGATCGACCCGCCGCGGTGTGCGTTGGAGGAGACGGTCACGACCCGATCGGTGACCTGCGGCAGCAGCAGGTTTGTCAGTGCGAAATGGCCGAGGTGGTTCGTGCCGACCTGCAGCTCGAAGCCGTCCGCAGTGCGCCGCTCGGGGGTGGCCATCACGCCGGCGTTGTTGATCAGGACGTCCACGTCACCCTGCCAGCCCTGAGCGAACTCCTGTACGGACGCGAGGTCTGACAGGTCCAGCCGACGCACCTCGTGTTCCCCGCCGATCGACTCCGCGGCCACTTGACCCTTGGCGATGTCCCGCACCGCCAGAACGACCCGAGCTCCGGCCCTGGCGAGAGCCTGCGCTGTCTGAAACCCGATCCCGCTGTTAGCGCCGGTCACGATGTACGTCCGGCCCGCTTGCGACCGCAGCTCGGCTGCAGTCCACCTCGTTGCTGCCACGAGTCGAAGCTACCCGTCCTCGCGCTGCTCCCTGAGCTCGCCTCGGCGGGGCACCAATAGTGCTGGCGGCTGGCAGTTTCGGCACACCGAGACCTGTCATCTGCCGGGACTTGTTGCACGTGGGCGCACCCGCATCCCGTCTCCCTCTCCCGCCCACGGCTCGGTCGGTTCGGGCGATTCTGGAGATAGCATCGATCAACTGGCCTGGTGACGGGCTTGGCGTCGCTCCCAGTCGCTGTCCGAGTGTTGTGGCCTCGATCCGTGCTTGGTTGTCCACGCTTGTGAACAGGGAGTGGCAGATGGAAGCAGGGCTGACGGTCAACGGCCGGGCCCGCACGCTCGGCGATGTCGGCGGGCACGTCACCCTGCTCGAATGGCTCCGGTCCGTCGGGCTGACCGGCTGCAAGGAGGGCTGCGCCGAGGGCGAGTGCGGTGCCTGCGCCGTGCTGGTCAACCGGCCGGACGGCCCCGGGAGCAGTCGGTGGACCGCCGTCAACGCCTGCCTTGTGCCGGCCGCGGGGTTCGAGGGTCAGGAGGTCATCACAGCCGAAGGGCTGGGCACACCAGAAGCCTTGCATCCGGTGCAGCGGCAGCTGGTCGATCGCGGCGGCTCGCAGTGCGGATACTGCACCCCCGGCTTCGTCTGCGCCATGGCAGCCGAGTACTACCGGCCGGACCGTACGATGCCCGCCTCGAACGGCTCCGAGGGCAACCGTCGATCCAATGATGGTCAGGCGCGCCGCGCGCCTCAGGGTGCGGAGGCCACACCCGCCGGCGTGACCAAACCCGCGAGCGACGGTCACGAGGACCACATCCACGCCGACGCCCCCCACGCCCGGCTCCAGTCGCACGCCGACGGCCCCGAGGTCCAGCTCAGAGCCCACGCCGACGGTCACGCCGACCGGGCGCTGCCATGCCCCGACTCGGAGCACGGCCCGAACGGCTTCGACCTGCACGCTCTCAGCGGCAACCTCTGCCGCTGCACCGGCTATCGGCCGATCCGCGACGCGGCCTACGCCCTCGGCTCGCCAGAGTTGGGGGACCCGCTCTGGGCTCGCCGCGAGCAACCCGCGCCAGCACCGGTCGCAACCAGGATCGATGGCGAGTTCGGCAGCTTCGTCCGCCCGCTGAGCCTCACCGAGGCGCTCCAGCTGCTCGCCGACAACCCCGACGCCCGGCTGCTCGCCGGATCGACCGACTGGGGCGTCGACCTCAACCTCCGCCATGCCCGAGCGAGACTGACGGTCGCCATCGACCGGCTGGCGGAGCTGCGCGGCCTTTCATCCGCGGACGACGTGATAGAGATCGGCGCCGCGCTCACGTTCTCCGAGGTCGAGCGCGGGCTGGCGGGCCGGGTGCCGATCCTGGACGAGCTGTTCCCGCTGTTCGCCTCCCGCCTGATTCGCAACGGCGCGACGCTCGGCGGCAATCTCGGCACGGCCTCGCCGATCGGCGACGCGGCGCCCGTGCTGCTGGCGCTGGAGGCATCCCTGGTCCTCGCTTCCCGTACGGGTGAGCGCGAGGTCGCCGTGACCGACTACTTCACCGGCTACCGGCAGACCGTCAAGCGGCCGGACGAGTTGATCAAGGCGATCCGGATCCCGCTGCCGCTGGCCCCGGTCGGCGCCTTCCACAAGATCGCCAAGCGGCGCTTCGACGACATCTCCAGCGTCGCGGTCGCCTTCGCCCTCGGGCTGGCCGGCGGCAGCGTCGATCGGATCCGGATCGGCCTCGGTGGGGTGGCAGCGCGGCCCATCCGGGCGCTCGCCACCGAGGCGGCGCTGGCCGGCCGGCCCTGGACGCCGGCGACGGTGCGGGAAGCGGCCGTCGTCCTCGGCGGCGAGGGAACCCCCATCACCGACCGTCGCGCGAGCGGCGCCTATCGCGCCGCCATGCTCCGCACCTCGCTGCTCAAGTTCCACGCCGCCAACCCCGCCATGGAGGAGGTGCGGGCATGAAGGGGGCTTCGGCACCAGGCATGGCCAAGACCGGGACGGCGTCGCGATGACTGTCGCCTTCGGCCCGCTGGCCGACCGGCCGGTCAACCCGAAGGTCGGCCTGGAGATCTCGCACGAGAGCGCCGCGCTGCACGTGACCGGGACGGCCCTCTACACCGAGGATCTGGTGAACCGGACCAAGGACGTGCTGCACGCGTGGCCGGTGCAGGCCCCATACGCGCACGCACACGTCACCGCAGTGCGCAGCGATGGCGCGTACGGGGTGCCCGGCGTGGTCCGGGTGCTGACCGCCGCGGACGTGGGTGGCCTCAACGACGCGGGGGAGAAGCACGACGAGCCGCTGTTCCCGACCGAGGTCATGTACCACGGCCACGCCGTGTGCTGGGTGCTCGCCAAAACCATCGATGCCGCCCGCCGGGGCGCCGAGGCGATCGAGGTGGACTACGAGCCGTTGCCCGCGCTGCTGAGCATCTCGGACGCGATCGCCGCCGGCAGCTTCCAGGGCAGCCGGCGGACGGTCAGCCGCGGCGACGCCGACGCGGCGCTGGGTTCGGCAGCGCACCGGTTCTCCGGCGAGACCGAGTGTGGCGGCCAGGAGCACTTCTACCTGGAGTGCCAGGCCGCCCTGGCGATGGTCGACGAGGACGGCCAGGTCTTCGTCCAGTCCAGCACCCAGCACCCGACGGAGACCCAGCTGATCGTCGCCCAGGTGCTCGGCGTCGGCGCCCACCGGGTGACGGTCCAGTGCCTGCGGATGGGCGGTGGCTTCGGTGGCAAGGAGTTCCAGCCGCACGGGCTCGCCGCAGTGGCGGCACTGGGCGCAACGCTGACCGGCCGACCTGTCAGCCTGCGGCTGAACCGCACCCAGGACATCACGATGACCGGCAAGCGGCATCCGTTCCTGGCGACCTGGGAGGCGGGGTTCGACGCCGACCTGCGGATCTGTGCATTGCGCGCGACGCTGACCAGCAACGGGGGCTGGAGCCTCGACCTCTCCGAGCCGGTGCTGGCCCGAGCGCTCTGCCACGTGGAGAACGCCTACTGGATTCCGAACGTCACCGTCGCCGGCCGGATCGCGAAGACCAACCGGCAGTCCAACACCGCCTTCCGCGGCTTCGGCGGCCCGCAGGGCATGATCGTGATCGAGGACATCCTCGGCCGCTGCGCCCCGCTGCTCGGCGTCGAGCCCGACGAGCTGCGCCGGCGCAACCTCTACGCACCCGGCCAGACCACGCCGTACGGGCAGGTCGTGCGACATGCCGAGCGGCTCACCGACATCTGGTCGATCTTGACCGAGCGGGCAGACTTCAACCGGCGCAAGGCAGAGGTGGCCGCCTTCAACGCCGACCACGCGGACACCAAGCGTGGCCTGGCGATCACGCCGGTGAAGTTCGGCATCTCGTTCAACCTGACGGCCTTCAACCAGGCGGGGGCGCTGGTGCACGTCTACAAGGACGGCTCGGTGCTGATCAACCACGGCGGCACCGAGATGGGCCAGGGCCTGCACACCAAGATGATCCAGGTCGCGGCGACGGCCCTCGGCATCCCGCTGGAATGGGTCCGGCTGGCCCCGACCCGTACCGACAAGGTGCCCAACACCTCCGCCACCGCGGCCAGCTCCGGCGCCGACCTCAACGGCGGTGCGATCAAGGATGCCTGCGAGCAGATCAAGACCCGGCTGAGCGTCGTCGCGGCCGGCCGGCTCGGCGTCAACGCGAGCGACGTGCGGTTCGTCGACGGCGTCGTCACCGGCCTGGCGGCGGCCGACCGGACGATCGAGTGGCGGCAGCTGGTCAACGACGCCTACTACCAGCGGGTGCAGCTGTGGGCGGCGGGCTACTACCGCACGGCCGGACTGCACTGGAACGCCGAGCGGATGCAGGGCGAGCCGTTCAAGTACTTCGCGTACGGCGCCGCCGTCTCCGAGGTCGAGGTCGACGGCTTCACCGGGGCCTACCGGCTGCGTCGAGTCGACATCGTGCACGACGTCGGGGACAGCCTCTCGCCGCTGGTCGACCTCGGCCAGATCGAGGGCGGTTTCGTCCAGGGCATGGGCTGGCTGACCCTGGAGGAGCTGGTCTGGGACGAGAGCGACGGACCGCACCGGGGGCGTCTCGACACCCAGGCCGCAAGCACGTACAAGATCCCGAGCTTCTCCGAGCTCCCGGAGGTCTTCAATGTCCACCTGTACGAGAAGGCGACCGAGTCCGGCGTGGTGTACGGCTCCAAGGCGGTCGGGGAGCCGCCGCTGATGGAAGCGTTCAGCGTACGGGAGGCGCTGCGGCAGGCCGCCGGCGCGTTCGGCCCACCGGGGCACAGCGTCCTGCTGGCCAGCCCCGCCACTCCGGAGGCCGTGTTCTGGGCGATCGAGGCCGCCCGGTCGGCCTGGCCGGTCACTCCGCCGAGTCTGACGCCCGAGCGGTTGGCAGGTGTCTGAGGTGGACTGGCTCGCCGCCCTGCAGCTACTGCGCTCCTCTCACGCGCCCGGCGTGCTGGTGACCGTGATCAACGTCCGCGGCCACTCGCCGCGGGACGCGGGGGCGAAGATGGTGGTGGGCACCGAGCAGACCTGGGGAAGTGTCGGTGGCGGCAATCTCGAGGAGACCGCGATCCGCCGCGCCCGGGAGTTGATCAGTTCAGGCAGCACCGGGACGGAGATCATCGAGTTGCGGTTGAACGAGCACGAGCGCGCCGATCATGGCCGGCAGTGCTGCGGTGGCGAGGTGTCGTTGCTGCTGGAGCCGTTCCCGGCGCGGCCGGTGATCGCGATCTTCGGGCTCGGCCACGTCGGCCTCGAGCTCGCCCGGATCCTTTCCAGGCTTGAGATCCAGCTGCACCTGGTGGACTCCCGGGCGGACAAACTCGATCAACTCCGGCTGGCGGACGTCACGGCGGGAACGGCCGACGTCACCGTGCACCGGGCCGTGATCGGCGAGCTCGTGCTGGAACGTCTGCCGGCCGGCGCCCAGGTCGTGATCATGACTCATGATCACGCCGAGGACTTCGCTCTTTGCGACGCCGCCATCCGGATGTGTCTCGCCAGCCCCGGCCGGTTCTCCTGGGTCGGCTTGATCGGCTCGAGTGCGAAGCGGGCGAGGTTCCGGCGCAACCTGGCCGCCGCCGGACACTCCGAGGCCGCGATCTCGTTGATCACCACCCCGATCGGGCTGCCGGCGCTTCCCGGAAAGGCGCCCGCGGTGATCGCCGTCGGCGTCGCAGCCCAGTTGATCATGCACCTACCCGCCCGCGCGGGGTCGGCGCCGCCCGCGGACGAGGCCATCGGCGGCGAGCTGGAAGGCGCACCGCCCACGGACCGCGCGCGCCTGCACGCACCTGCCGGCGTGTCACGGCACGTCAGCGCATCCCTCCGAGACTCGAATTTGGATGGAGAGCCGGCCGGACCCCGGACCGTCGAAGGCCGGCAGGGGTGACGCTCTACCGCGCGACCGTGCTCGACACCCCGCGCGATGCGTTCGTGCACGGCGCCGAGGCGCTGGCCGCCGAAGAGGACGGCGGGCTGGTCGTCCGGGATGGCGTCATCGCCGCCCGCGGGTCGTACGCCGAGGTCAGAGCCGCCCACCCGGACGAGGACCCGGTCGACCTACGGCCCGGACTGCTGCTGCCGGGCCTGGTCGACACGCACGTGCACTACCCGCAGATCCGGGCGATCGCGGGCCTCGGACTGCCGTTGCTGGAGTGGCTGGACCGCTGCGCGCTGCCGGAGGAGTCCCGGCTCGCCGACGAGGGGTACGCGGAGGCGGTCGCGGCTGAGTTCCTGGCCGCCCTCGCCGCGGCTGGCACGACGACGGCGCTCGTCTTCGGCGCCCACTACGCCGCCGCGACGGAGGTCTTCTTCGCCGCCGCGGAGCGCAGCCGGCTGCGGATCACCGCCGGCCAGGTGGTCAGCGACCGGATCCTGCCGCCCGACCTGCTCACCACGCCCGAGGTAGCGCTGTCGGAGGGCCGCAAGCTGATCGAGCGCTGGCACGGCCAGGGTCGGCTGCGCTACGCGGTCACCCCCCGGTTCGCCATGTCGACGTCGGAGTCGATGCTGGACGCCTGCGCCGAGCTCCTGCAGACCGCGGACGGCCTGCTGTTCACCTCGCACCTGAACGAGAGCCCGGCCGAGGTGGCTCGGGTGGCCGAGCTGTTCCCGAGCTCGGAGCACTACCTGGGCTGCTACGCCGCGTATGGGCTGGTCGGCGACCGCAGCGTCTTCGCCCACGACGTGCACCCGACCGGCCGCGAGCTCGAGCTGCTCGGCTCGACCAGGGCGTGGGTCGCGCACTGCCCGACCAGCAACTCCGCCCTGGGCAGCGGGCTGTTCCCGCTGCGGCGGCACCTCGAGCAAGGCGTACGGGTCGCCCTCGGCACCGACGTGGGCGCCGGCACCGGCTTCAGCCTGTTCAAGGAGGGCCTGCAGGCCTACTTCGCCCAGCAGCTGCTGGGAGCCGACGGGCTGCCGCTGACCCCGGCGCACCTGCTCTACCTCTGCACACTGGCGGGCGCGCGGGCGCTCGGCCTGGACGCGACGATCGGCGACCTGCGCGTCGGCAAGGAGTTCGACGCCATCTGGCTCCGGCCCGCCGAGTCCAGCACGCTGGCGACAGTGCTTCGGCACGCCGCCGACCCGTCGGACGCCCTGGCCAAGGTCTTTGCGCTTGCCACCCCTGCCGACATCGCTGCCGTCTGGGTCGGCGGCGACCGCGTTCGCTGACCGTCACCCCGGGCAGGAGCCGCGCTCGCTGACCAATGCTCCGCCGTCGCCGCTGGCCGCAGTCGTCGAGCGCGGCCATGGGCTGCAGACCTCGTCGGGGGAGCGCTGGTCAGCGCTCAGACTTCAGGGGTGTTGGGCCTTGTCACCACGCTGAATCGGACCTATGCTCTCGCCAAGGCGGTCATCTGACTTGACTGCCCTAGCTATTCCTGCGCTCGGGGCCTTGACTACCCGGGGTTTGATGGCTATATTGATGGTTTGCCCCCGCCATCTTGTCGACCCGTCTCACTGCGAGCGGGCCGTTCAGCATGCGCACTGGGAGTAGCAACCGCCCGCGAGCACCTCGGAAGGACCACTGTTGGCCGCCTCGCGCACCGCATCGAAGAACGCTGTAACACCCACCGGCCGGATCTCCTTCGCGAAGATCGCCGAACCCATGGAAGTCCCGGATCTGCTCGATCTGCAGATCAACTCGTTTGACTGGCTGATAGGCAACGACGCCTGGCGTGAGCAGGTCGCCAAGGCCCTCGACCAGGGCCGCACCGACATCAACACCAAGTCCGGCCTCGAGGAGATCTTCGAGGAGATCTCCCCGATCGAGGACTTCTCCGGCACCATGTCGCTCTCGTTCCGTGACCACCGGTTCGAGCCGCCGAAGAACACCGTCGACGAGTGCAAGGAGCGCGACGTCACCTACGCCGCGCCGCTGTTCGTCACCGCGGAGTTCATGAACAACGAGACCGGTGAGATCAAGAGCCAGACGGTCTTCATGGGCGACTTCCCGCTGATGACCGACAAGGGCACTTTCGTCATCAACGGCACCGAGCGGGTCGTCGTCTCCCAGCTCGTCCGCAGCCCGGGTGTCTACTTCGAGCAGACCACCGACAAGACCTCGGACAAAGACATCTTCACCTGCAAGATCATCCCGTCCCGCGGCGCCTGGCTCGAGTTCGAGATCGACAAGCGGGACATGGTCGGCGTCCGGCTGGACCGCAAGCGCAAGCAGAACGTCACGGTCCTGCTGAAGGCCCTCGGCTGGTCCGACGCCAAAATCCTGGAGGAGTTTGGGGAGTACGAGTCGGTCCGGCTCACCCTGGAGAAGGACCACACCACCACCCAGGACGAGGCGCTGCTCGACATATACCGCAAGCTCCGTCCGGGCGAGCCGCCGACCCGGGAGGCCGCGCAGGCGCTGCTGGAGAACTACTACTTCAACCCCAAGCGCTACGACCTCGCCAAGGTCGGCCGGTACAAGATCAACAAGAAGCTCGGCCTCGAGCTGCCCTTCGACCGCCAGGTGCTCACCATCGACGACATCGTCGCTGCGATCCGGTTCGTGGTCGCGCTGCACGAGGGCCGGGAGACCCTGGAGTCGCCGCGCGGTGAGCTGCTGGTCGAGGAGGACGACATCGACCACTTCGGCAACCGCCGGCTGCGTACGGTGGGCGAGCTGATCCAGAACCAGCTGCGCACCGGCCTGGGCCGGATGGAGCGCGTGGTCCGCGACCGGATGACCACCCAGGACGTGGAGGCGATCACGCCGCAGACCCTGATCAACATCCGGCCGGTGGTCGCGGCGCTGAAGGAGTTCTTCGGCACCTCGCAGCTGAGCCAGTTCATGGACCAGACCAACCCGGTCGCCGGCCTGACCCACAAGCGCCGGCTGTCGGCGCTGGGCCCGGGCGGCCTCTCCCGCGACCGCGCGGGCATGGAGGTCCGCGACGTGCACACCTCGCACTACGGCCGGATGTGCCCGATCGAGACGCCGGAAGGTCCGAACATCGGCCTGATCGGCTCGCTGGCCAGCTTCGCCAGGGTGAACGCGTTCGGCTTCGTCGAGACGCCGTACCGCAAGGTGGTGAAGGGCAGGGTCACCGACCAGATCGACTACCTGACCGCCGACGAGGAGGACAGGTTTGTCATCGCCCAGGCCAACGCCAAGCTGGACAAGGCCGGCAAGTTCACCGAGGACCGGGTGCTGGTGCGCAAGCGGCACGGCGAGGCCGACGAGGTGCTGGCCGACGACGTGCATTACATGGACGTCTCGCCCCGGCAGATGGTCTCGGTCGCAACGGCGATGATCCCGTTCCTGGAGCACGACGACGCCTCCCGGGCGCTGATGGGCTCCAACATGCAGCGCCAGGCGGTCCCGCTGATCCGCTCCGAGGCCCCGTTCGTTGGCACCGGGATGGAATACCGCGGCGCGGTCGACGCCGGCGACGTGACGATCGCGACCCAGCCGGGCACGGTCACCGCGGTCAGCGCCGACCTGATCGACGTGGCGCACGACGACGGGACGTACAAGACCTATCGGCTGAGCAAGTTCCGCCGCTCCAACCAGGGCACCTGCATCAACCAGCGGCCGCTGGTCGTCGCGGGCCAGCACGTCGAGGCGGGCACCCCGCTGGCTGACGGCCCGTGCACCGACCGCGGAGAGATGGCGCTCGGCCGCAACCTGCTGGTGGCGTTCATGCCCTGGGAGGGTCACAACTACGAGGACGCGATCATCCTGTCCCAGCGGCTGGTGCAGGACGACGTGCTCACCTCGATCCACATCGAGGAGCACGAGGTCGACGCCCGCGACACCAAGCTCGGTGCCGAGGAGATCACCCGCGACATCCCGAACGTCAGCGAGGAGATGCTCGCCGACCTCGACGAGCGCGGCATCATCCGGATCGGCGCCGAGGTCAGCACCGGTGACATCCTGGTCGGCAAGGTGACCCCGAAGGGCGAGACCGAGCTGACCCCGGAGGAGCGGCTGCTGCGGGCGATCTTCGGTGAGAAGGCCCGCGAGGTCCGCGACACATCGCTCAAGGTGCCGCACGGCGAGTCCGGCACCGTGATCGGGGTCCGGGTCTTCGACCGGGACTCCGAGGACGAGCTCTCGCCCGGCGTCAACCAGCTGGTCCGGGTGTACGTGGCGCAGAAGCGGAAGATCTCCGACGGCGACAAGCTCGCCGGCCGGCACGGCAACAAGGGCGTCATCTCCAAGATCCTGCCGATCGAGGACATGCCGTTCCTGGAGGACGGGACGCCGGTCGACATCGTGCTCAACCCGCTCGGCGTGCCGAGCCGGATGAACGTCGGCCAGGTGCTGGAGACCCACCTCGGCTGGGTCGCCAAGCAGGGCTGGAACCTGGACGGGGTCCAGGGCCCGTGGGCGGACCGGCTGCGGTCGATCGGGTTCACCCACATCGACGGCGACGCCAAGCTGGCCACGCCGGTGTTCGACGGCGCCACCGAGGAGGAGATCACCGGTCTGCTCGGTGCCACCCTGCCGACCCGCGACGGGATCCGGCTGGTCAACGGCGACGGCAAGGCGAACCTGTTCGACGGGCGGTCCGGGGAACCGTTCCCGGCACCGGTCGGGGTGGGCTACATCTACATGCTGAAGCTGCACCACCTGGTCGACGACAAGATCCACGCCAGGTCCACCGGGCCGTACTCGATGATCACCCAGCAGCCGCTGGGCGGGAAGGCGCAGTTCGGCGGCCAGCGGTTCGGCGAGATGGAGGTCTGGGCGCTCGAGGCGTACGGGGCGGCCTGGGCGCTGCAGGAGCTGCTCACCATCAAGTCCGACGACGTGCCGGGCCGGGTCAAGGTGTACGAGGCGATCGTCAAGGGCGAGAACATTCCCGAGCCGGGCATCCCCGAGTCGTTCAAGGTGCTGGTCAAGGAGATGAAGTCGCTCTGCCTGAACGTCGAGGTGCTGTCCTCCGACGGCACGGAGGTCGAGCTGAGGGATTCCGACGAGGACTACCGGTCGAGCGAGGACTTCGGCATCGACCTGTCCCGCCGTCCGGGCGAGTCCCTCGGCGTCGAGGAAGTCTGAATGCCGGAAGTCTGGACGGGGCCGCGGTCGAAAGGCCGCGCCCGACCAGCTCTGGGGCGGCGCACTCCCACGGGGGTTCCGCCCTCGTGAACTCCCGCTGGGGGCTTAGTCCCCAGACCCCGGGACCACACAACGCAGTGACGAGTAACTAGAGGAAGAGACAGCCAGTGCTCGACGTGAACTTCTTCGACGAGATCCGCATCGGCCTCGCCACGGCCGACGAGATTCGGCAGTGGTCGCACGGTGAGGTGAAGAAGCCGGAGACGATCAACTACCGCACGCTCAAGCCCGAGCGCGACGGCCTGTTCTGCGAGAAGATCTTCGGTCCCACCCGGGACTGGGAGTGCTACTGCGGCAAGTACAAGCGGGTTCGGTTCAAGGGCATCATCTGCGAGCGCTGCGGCGTCGAGGTGACCCGGTCCAAGGTCCGCCGGGAGCGGATGGGCCACATCGAGCTGGCCGCGCCGGTGACCCACATCTGGTACTTCAAGGGCGTGCCGAGCCGGCTCGGCTACCTGCTGGACGTGGCGCCGAAGGACCTGGAGAAGGTCATCTACTTCGCCGCCTACATGATCACCTCGGTGGACGAGGAGGCCCGGCACCGCGACCTGTCCTCGCTGGAGGCCAAGGTCGACGTCGAGCGCAAGCAGCTGGAGAACCGGCGCGACGCCGACATCGAGACCCGGATGAGCAAGCTCGAGGAGGACCTCGCGAGCCTGGAGAGCGAGGGCGCCAAGGCCGACCAGAAGCGCAAGGTCCGGGAGGGCGCCGAGCGTGAGGTCAAGCAGGTGCGCGACCGGGCGCAGCGTGAGCTCGACCGGCTGGACGCGGTCTGGAACCGGTTCAAGAACCTCAAGGTGCAAGACCTCGAGGGCGACGAGGTGCTCTACCGGGAGATGAAGAACCGGTTCGGTCGCTACTTCGAGGGCTCGATGGGCGCCGACGCGATCCAGAAGCGGCTGGAGACCTTCGACCTGGAAGCCGAGGCGGCCCTGCTGCGGGAGACGATCCAGACCGGCAAGGGCCAGCGCAAGACCCGGGCCCTGAAGCGGCTCAAGGTGGTCTCGGCGTTCCTCACCACCAAGAACTCGCCCACCGGGATGGTCCTCGACTGCGTCCCGGTGATCCCGCCGGACCTGCGGCCGATGGTCCAGCTCGACGGTGGCCGGTTCGCCACCTCGGACCTGAACGACCTCTACCGCCGGGTGATCAACCGGAACAACCGGCTGAAGCGGCTGCTCGATCTCGGCGCGCCCGAGATCATCGTCAACAACGAGAAGCGGATGCTGCAGGAGGCCGTCGACTCGCTGTTCGACAACGGCCGCCGCGGCCGGCCGGTGACCGGCCCGGGCAACCGGCCGTTGAAGTCGATCTCCGACATGCTCAAGGGCAAGCAGGGCCGGTTCCGGCAGAACCTGCTCGGCAAGCGGGTGGACTACTCCGGCCGTTCGGTGATCGTGGTCGGCCCGCAGCTCAAGCTGCACCAGTGCGGACTGCCCAAGGCGATGGCGCTGGAGCTGTTCAAGCCGTTCGTGATGAAGCGGCTGGACGACCTCAACCACGCCCAGAACATCAAGTCGGCCAAGCGGATGGTCGAGCGGCAGCGGCCCGTGGTCTGGGACGTGCTCGAAGAGGTCATCTCCGAGCACCCGGTGCTGCTCAACCGGGCACCGACCCTGCATCGGCTGGGCATCCAGGCCTTCGAGCCGCAGCTGATCGAGGGCAAGGCGATCCAGATCCACCCGCTGGTCTGCACCGCGTTCAACGCCGACTTCGACGGCGACCAGATGGCGGTGCACCTGCCGCTGAGCGCCGAGGCCCAGGCCGAGGCCCGGATCCTGATGCTGTCGACCAACAACATCCTCAAGCCGGCAGACGGCCGGCCGGTCACCATGCCGACCCAGGACATGATCATCGGGATCTACTACCTGACCATGCAGCGCGAGGGCGAGCCCGGTGAGGGTCGTGCGTTCGGCTCGGTCGCCGAGGCGCTTATGGCGTACGACCGGGGCGAGCTGAGCGTCCAGTCCAAGATCAGGTTGCGGTTGTCGGACATCGTGCCGCCGCCCGACGCGGAGCTCTCGGCCAACGGCACGATTCTGCTCGAGACGACGCTCGGCCGGGCCCTGTTCAACGAGGCCCTGCCGGAGGACTACCCGTACGCCGACTTCGAGGTGGGCAAGAAGCAGCTGGGCCAGATCGTGAACGATCTTGCCGAGCGCTACCCGAAGGTCGAGGTCGCGCACTGCCTCGACCAGCTGAAGGACCTCGGCTTCCACTGGGCCACCAGGTCCGGGGTCACCGTGTCGATCGGCGACGTCAGCACCCCGGCCGACAAGGCCGAGATCTTGTCGGGCTACGAGGACCGGGCGACCAAGATCGACCGGCAGTACGAGCGCGGCTTGATCACCGAGGACGAGCGGCGGCAGGAGCTGATCGAGATCTGGACCGACGCCACATCCCGGCTCGGCACGGCGATGGAGCAGAACTTCTCCAAGACCAACCCGATCTACATGATGGTGCACTCGGGTGCCCGCGGGAACATGGTGCAGATGCGGCAGATCGCCGCCATGCGCGGTCTGGTGGTCAACCCGAAGGGTGAGATCATCGCCCGGCCGATCAAGTCCAACTTCCGCGAGGGCCTGAGCGTGCTGGAGTACTTCATCTCCACCCACGGTGGCCGCAAGGGCCAGGCCGACACGGCGCTGCGCACGGCCGACTCGGGTTACCTGACCCGCCGTCTGGTCGACGTCGCGCAGGACGTGATCATCCGCGAGGAGGACTGCGGCACCGAGCGCGGCCTGACCAAGACCATCGCACACGCCGAGCCCGCGCCGAACGGCCAGACCCAGCTGGCGCTGGACGAGCACGTCGAGACGGCGGTCTACGCCCGTACGCTCGCGACGGACGTGCTGAGCCCGGACGGCGAGCTGCTGCTGGAGGCCGGTGTCGATCTCGGTGACGTCAACATCCGCAAGCTGGTGGACTCCGGGATCACAACGGTCAAGGGGCGCAGCGTGCTCACCTG
>Ga0081539_10000527_pt1 | contig 79552 bp, 70 predicted proteins | sample TabmetS4T2R2_FD_71023 | JGI IMG/M metagenome (GOLD analysis project Ga0081539, IMG submission 71023) | Tabebuia heterophylla rhizosphere microbial communities from the University of Puerto Rico - S4T2R2 | ecosystem: Host-associated > Plants > Roots > Rhizosphere ...
GGGCGGCACAGAGGGCCCCTCCCCGCCGCGCGGCGCCCCCGTCCCAGGCGTGAAAGGGGGCGGTTGGGCTTGGCGGGCGGAGGTGGCAGCGGGGGCCGGGGATCTCGGCGAGCCCTGGCGAGCCGCCGGCCGCCGCGGTCTCCGGCGGGAGCGACGGCCCGCCGCTGACACCCACCCGGGACATTCTTCTCCAGAAACGACCCCGGACCGCCCCCGCCCGGCTCGTTCGCCGCCGGCTCGGCGCACCGTCACGATGGACGTCAGAAATCCGTAACTCAGCCCTTCAGGGAGCCTTGGAGCAGGGCTTTGATGAACTGGCGCTGGAAGATCAGAAACACGACGAGGCTCGGGGTGAGGATCAGCAGCGAGCCGGCGCACAGCAGCACCTGGTCGGTCCCCCACTGCCCCTGGAACGCGCCAAGCGCGCCGGCCATCGTGCGCTTGCTGGCGTCGTCGACGAGCACGATGGCGAGCAGGAACTGGTTCCAGGTCCAGAGAAACAGCAGGATGGTCAGCGAGGCGATCGCCGGTCGGGCGAGCGGCACCTGTACGCGCCAGAAGAGCTGCCACGTGGTGCTGCCGTCGACGCGGGCGGCGTCGGCGAGCTCCTGCGGCACGTTGACGAAGTGGGCGCGCATCCAGAAGACGGCGAACGGCATGTAGAGGCCGATCAGCGGCAGGATGATCGCCCAGCGGGTGTTGAGCAGGCCCAGCTCCTGGACCTGGTAGTAGATGGGTGTGATCACGGCCTCGAACGGGAGGGTGAGGCCGAGCAGGAAGAGCAGGAAGACAAACCGGCCGCCGGGCAGGCGCAGGTGGCCGAGCCCGAAGCCGGCCATGGTGGCGATCAGCACGGAGACGGGTACGACGCCGGCGACGATGAGCAGGCTGGAGCGCAGCAGCGCGGACATGTTGGCGACGTCGAACGCGTCGACGAAGTTGCCCCACTGCGGGTCGGTGGGCCAGGCCAGCCCGGTGGGCACCGTCCCGCGGGGTTGCAGCGCGGCGGACAGCATGCTGAGAAACGGCAGCAGCGTGACGAGCACCAGCGCGACGAGGAACACGCGGCCGGTGAGCTGCTCGCGGCGGCTGAGGTTCATGCCTTGTCCTCCCGGGTGAGCCGCTGGATCGGCAGCACGCAGACGAGCACCAGCACCATCAGCACGACGCCCAGGGCCGAGGCGAGGCCGACCTGGCGCTGGGCGAAGGCGAGCCGGTAGATCTCCAGGCCGGGCACGGTGGTCTGCAGGCCGGGGCCGCCGCCGGTGGCGATGTACACGATGTCGAAGCTGGCCAGCGCGGCGATGACGGTGACGGTGAGGCAGACGCCGATCTCCTGGCGCAGGCTGGGCAGCGTCACGGCCAGAAACTCGCGGAACGGGCCGGCGCCGTCGAGGCGGGCCGACTCGTACAGCGAGGGTTCGATCTTGCTCATGCCGGTGACCAGCAGGATCGTGCAGAGGCCGATCAGCACCCAGGCGCCGATCACGCCGACCGACGGCAGAGCGGTGTCGAACTCCCCCAGCCACGCGCGGGTGAGCCCGCCGAGGCCGAGCCCGCGCAGCACCTGGTTGACCAGGCCGGTCGAGGAGAGCAGCCAGCTCCACGCGATGCCGGCCGCGACCAGCGGGATCACCTGGGGCAGGAAGAGGACCGTGCGCACGACCGTGCCGAACAGGCCGCTGGTGATCCGCCGCACGAGCGTGGCGACCAGCAGGCCGACGCCGACCGGGATGAGGCTGAAGAAGACGATCAGGATGAACGCGTTCCCGATGATCTTCAGTAGGTCGCGGTCGGTGAAGACCGTGACGTAGTTGGACACGCCGGCCCAGCGGGCCACGCCGATGCCGTTCCAGTGGTAGAGCGAGTACTGGAACGTGAGCGCCAGCGGGCGCAACACGAAGACGGCGTACATGGTCAAGGCGGGCAGCACCCACAGCCAGCCGCTCCACCGGGCCGTGCGGGCCCACCGGCGACGGCGGGCCCGCGCGACAGCTGTCGTCACTGCGAGAGTTCCTTCTCGTACTCGGTCTGCACGGCCTTCACGTACCCCTCGGGGGTCTGCTGCCCGGCGACGAGCTTCTGCATCTCCGGCGTGATGGCGGAGGCGAAGATGGCGCCTGTGGCGTTGGCGGTGAAGTCGACCGCGCCGTTGTCCGCGCCGAGCTGTTGCGACGCCTCGAGCGTCTCGGCCAGCACGGTGCCGTCGGCGGCGGGCGGCACGCCGAGGTCCGACGGGCCGCCGGGGCTGGACCCGCCGACCTTCACCGTGATCTCGCGCGCCTTGTCGTTGGTGTGCACCCAGTTGAGGAAGAACGCGGCGGCGTCCGGGTGCTTGGCCTTCGCGCTGACGCCGAACGTGTTCGGCGCGGACATCGCCACGTGCTTCGCGCCCGCGGCCTCGCCGGGGAAGAGGAAGAAGCCGACGTTGCCGGGCATGCTCTTGTCGAGGTTGGCCGATTCCCAGTCACCGTTGAACATGAACAGGCCGCCGCCCTTCTGGAACTGGCCCATCATCGCGGTGTAGTCGATCGCGTTGGCGTCCTTGGGAAAGTAGCCGGCCTGGGCCCACTTCTGGATGGTCTGGGTGGCCTCGAGCGCGGCCGGGGTGTCGAACGTGGCGCCCGGCTTCTGGAAGATCCAGTCCGCGATCTGGGCGGGGTCGCCGAACTGGTTCTGCAGTGCCTGGTGCGGGAAGTTGATGCCGGCGGTGTTCTTGTTGAACTGCATGATGGGTTGCACGTTTGCGGCCTTGGCCTTGGCGAGCAGGTCTTCGAACTCGGCGACCGTGGCGGGTGGTTGGGTCATGCCGGCTTTCTGGGCGAGCTGCTTGTTGTAGAACACGCCGGTGACGCTGTAGCCAAGGCCCATGGCGTACAACGAGCCGTTGCCGCGTGGCCGGCCGCCTTCGGCCACCCGCAGCTGCACCAGCTGGGAGGCGGGAAACTTGTCCCACCCGTAGGCGGTGAAGTACGGGTCGAGGTTCTTCAGCAGGCCGTCCTTGACCAGGTCGACCATGGTGGGCAGGCGGATGATGTCCGGCGCGTTGTCCGAGGCCATCACCCGCGGCGCGTTCTCCACGATGACGGTGAACTGGTCCTCGCGGACGTTGAACTTCACGGTCGGGTGCTGCTTGCTGAACTCGTCGGCGAGCGCCTTGGCGAGGGGGAAACCGGTCTCGGCGTACATCTCCAGCGTGATCGGTTCGCTGCCGAGTTGGGTGCTGACCGCGGCGCTGGACTGCCCCGACGGGGAATCCTCCGCGCCGGGCGCGCCGCACGCCGCCACCACCGCCAGGGCGACCAGCGGCGCGGCCAGCGTTACCCTCCGCCTTGCTCTGTATCCGGGCATCTATGGCTCCTTGCTCGTACCGCACCTCGCCGGCCTCAGGTCACGGCGCGGTGGCTCCCAATGCCTGTCGCATATGCCGGGCCGGAACCGCTCAGCGTCCGGTCGCGGCGCCGCCCCCGAACGAGCGGCCTCCTTCGCTAAACTGATTTAGCACGAGCATGGTCGCGCCGTTCAGCGGTGTCAAGGACCATTTCGGCAACGAGCTGGAAACGGCTGGTTCACCGGGTGTCGGGCCGTCCGGCAGGCAGCGCATGATGATGGGAAGGCGGCGCCGTAACCGCCGCTCGATTCGGAGGATCGATGGGGCACGACAGGGTGACACTGGCCGACGTGGCGCGGCGGGCCGGGCTGTCGAAGACCGCCGTCTCGCTGGTGCTCAACGGGCGGGAGGGCACACGCCTATCCGCCGAGGCGCACCAGCGGGTCTTCGCCGCGGCCGAAGAGCTCGGCTACCGGCCCAACGTGGCCGCACGTAGCCTGCGCACCCGCAAGACCGCCACCATCGCCTTCGTCTCCGACATCGTCGCCACCACGCGCTTCGCCGGCGGGCTCATCCGTGGCGCGCTCGACGCCGCCCGCGAGCACGACCACGTGCTGCTCATCGCCGAGACGCAGGGCGACGCCACGTTCGAAAAGCACGCGATCGACGCGATGCTCGACCGGCAGGTCGACGGCGTCATCTACGCGGCGATGGCCACCCGCCGGCTGACCGTCCCGCCGGCCATCCTCAGCGGCCCGGTGGTGCTGCTCAACGCCACGAGCCCGGACGGCCTGCCCTGCGTGCTGCCCGACGACGAGCGGGCGGGGCGCACCGCGGTGACCGCGCTGCTATCCAAGGGCCATCGCGACCGCATCGCGGTCATCGGCCGCAACCGGCTCAAGGAGGCCGATCCCGAGGTCTCGATGGCCGCCGACGCCCGGCTAAACGGCATCCGCGCCGCGCTCGCCGACGCCGGCGCCACGATCCTGCGCGAGGCGTACTGCGCGGAGTGGCTGCCCGAGCACGGCTACACGGCCATGCGGAGCCTCCTGCGCAAGGCGGAGCGGCCCACCGCGGTCGTCTGCATGAACGACCGGCTCGCGTTCGGCGCCTACCAGGCGCTCGCCGACGCCGGGCTCGGCGTGCCCGGCGACGTCTCGGTCGTGTCGTTCGACGACGACCCGATCGCCGCCTGGCTGCGCCCCGGCCTGTCCACCGTCGCACTCCCCCACGAGACGATGGGCCGCCGCGCCGTGGAGCTGCTCCTCGACGGGCGCGGCCACGGGCCGGCACTCGTGCCGATGTCCCTGCGGCGCCGCCGGTCCATCGCGCCGCCAGCCTGATTCGTCGCGCTAAACCGATTTAACTGATACCTTCCCGCGTATGCTTCGACTGCCGGACCACTGGGTGTGGGACAGCTGGTACACGCGGGACGACGACGGGGCCTGGCACGTGTTCTTCCTGCGCGCTTCCCGCGCCCTGCTCGACCCGGAGCGCCGCCACCACCGCGCCACGGTCGGCCACGCGGTCTCCACCGACCTGCGCTCCTGGCGGCTGCTGCCCGACGCGCTGGTGGCCGCCGACCCGCCGGGCTGGGACGACCTGGCGATCTGGACCGGCTGCACCCTGCGCGGCCCCGGCGACCGGTGGTACATGTTCTACACCGGCGTCAGCCGCGCCGAGCGGGGCCTTGTGCAGCGCATCGGCCTGGCCACCTCCGACGACCTTGTCACGTGGCAGCGGCACGGCGACAAGCCGCTGGTCGAGGCCGACCCGGTCTGGTACGAGCTGCTCGACCCGACCGCCTGGTACGAGCAGGCCTGGCGCGACCCATGGGTGTTTCCCGACCCGACCGGCGACGGCTGGCACATGGTCGTCACCGCGCGCGCCAACCTCGGCCCGGCCGCCGGCCGCGGCGTCATCGGCCACGCCACCTCCCCCGACCTGCTCCACTGGACGGTCCAGCCACCGGTCTCCGCGCCGGCCGGCTTCGGCCACCTGGAGGTGCCGCAGGTCGCGGTCGTGGACGGCCAGCCGATCCTGCTCTTCTGCACGAACGCCGGGCAGTCCGAGCACCGCATCTGGGTCGCGCCCGGGCCGGACGTCGCCGGGCCGTGGGACGTCGGCGGCGCCCGGCCCTATGCCGACCCGCACCTCTACGCGCCCCGCCTCGTGACCGACGTCGACGGCCAGTGGTCCGTCATCGGCTTTCTCGACCGGGTCGACGGCGCGTTCGTCGGTGAGCTGAGCGATCCGCTGCCGGTGCGTTACCACCCGGCGGCGGGACTTGTCGCCCGCACGCCAGGTGGGCTCGCACTGTCCATCCCGGACGGTCAGGCCTGAGGCTCGGCCTGGCTCAGCAGCCGCCGCGGGATCGAGCTTTCCTCAGAAGGATTTCCCGGGTCCGTGTCAGCCGCTGGCCGCCGCTCCCGCCGGAGACCGCTGCGGCCGGCGGCTCGCGGGGCGAGCCGAAATCCCCGGCCTCCGCTGCCGGCTCCGCGCGCCAAGCCCACCCCCCGCCGGTGCGGAGGTCGGCTCTGAAGAGCCTCCGCGGGTCCACCATGGGCTGGCCATTCGCTCAGTGGTGCGGAAAGCACGTTATGGAGCCTGGATAACGTGCTTTCCGCACCACTGAGCCACGGTGTCCGTGGCGATCCGGCGAGGTCCGCACCGGAGGGCTTGCACCGCGGACCCGGCAGCGGAGCGTCGGGGGTTCGGCGAGCGCCAGCGATGCCGAACCCCCGGCCGGAGCGGTGCCCGCGGGAGCATACGGTCCGCGACTGTCGCGGACGGGGGCAAATCTGCCTGGTCAGCCTGGCCAGTAGCGGAGTGCTGGCGCGGCGCCGGGAGCCAGGTCGGCGTAAGGGCAGCGCCGGCCTTGCGACCATGTGCCGGTGTTGACGTACCGGGCGTCGGGGTCGAGCGTTAACACGCGGGCGTGGTGTGTGTGTCCAAATAGGTAGGTGGGGACGGCGAAGCCGGCGGCGACGAGAGCGGTGTGGACGCGCTTCGCCGCCGCCACGAGATATCCGTCGGTCGGGTCGTCGACCCGGCGCAGCAGCGTGGCGGCGGCGCGGCGGGCGAGCCGTCCGGCTGTCGCGACGAGCCGAAACCGTGACGTGTCGTGCAAGGCGAGGACGAGGTCCGGCGGCAGCCCGAGCGAGTCGGCGTAGGTCCGCAGTCTCACGCGGTAGCCGTCCTGGTGGGCGGTCGTCTCCAGCGAGCGGCTCCGCAGCGCGGCAAGCAACACCGCTGGGCTCGGCCGCCCGTGCCAGTGCCCCAGCGGCGGGACGAAGTGGTGCGCGAACGGCTCCAGCACGGTCGGAAACCGGTTGAGGTCGTGATGCTGGTGGCCGTGTTCGGCGTATACGACCCCGGGGACGTAGTAGAGCCACGGGTGCAGGGCCAGCGGTCCGACCAGCGCGGCCAGGTGGCGGTGTACCGACGGCAGGGCGAGCGCCATGTCGTGGTTTCCCGGCACGACGTCGAGCGACCAACCGCGGCGCAGGCAGTCCCGGATGGCGGTGAAGAGCTCCGGGTAACGGTCGGCGAGCTGGTCCAGCCGAATCCGAGCCCGCACCCGCGTCGCCTGGCCGGCGGGGCCGAGCAGCTCGAACATGTCGCCGAGAAACAACAGCCGCGACTCGGCGGATGCGCTCGGCAGGCTCGCGAGGAAAGAGGTGAAGGCGTCGGCGCCGGATCCGGGTGTGCCCAGGTGCAGGTCGCTGACGGCGACGAGTCGACGGACGGACACGATGTCACGTGGCCAGCGCGATCGCCCGGGGCACGACCAGCAGCAGGAACATCAGCCACAGCGCGACCTGCGCCGTCCACAGTGGATCCCAACGGGTCCTGGGGCGGCTGTCTGGTAGCGCGTCCCGCGCCACGAGCAGCGCCACGAGGACGGCGCAGACGAGCACTCCGATGACGGTCATGTCGGCTCCGGAGATCCGCCGCGCCGCCCGGTGGATGCGCCGATCAGCAGTGGGGCGCAGATCAGGGCGAGCACGCCCGCGCACAGCTGCCACGACCACGCGCCCAGGCCGATCAGCGCCAGCGACACGGCCACCGTGAGAGAAAGGCTGAGCACCACCGACAACGCGCCGCGCAGGACCGGGTCGGTCCGGTCGAGGTGCCGGGTGATGAGCCATCCCGGCACAAGGCACATGAGGCTCGCGGCGGCCAGCCCGACCGCCAACCGGAACAGGTCGAGGACGAACCCGCTCATCGCCGCCTCCTTCATCGAGCCGCTATCCGGTACAGCCGGGCGTCACGGTTCACGTAGACGAGTCGAACTCCGGGTGCGGCTCCGACCGTCGACTCCACAGTGGTCAGATCCGAGACGGTCATGCGGCCCTGCATCCGCAGGGACGCGTAGTTGCTGCGGGTGAGCAGCATCAGACCGTTGCCGGCCGGAGCGCGCCGGGTCCGGTCCACTATGGCGCTAGCGCACGCTGCCGGCGCGGTGCCGGGCGGGCAGAGATCCTGGACGGTCGTCGCCTTGTACTTCTCGTAGTCGCGGTAGCGCCAGGGTGTCGGGTGCGCGCCGGCGATCAGCACGTCGCCCGGCTGAGCCTCCTGGTACATCCGCTCGACGGCGGCGATCTCGGTTGGCGGAAACATGTCGAAGCGGGCGTTGCCGTAACGGGCGAGCACGACCGCCGAACCGAGCACGGTGCAGGCGATGGTGCACGCCACAGCGGTGACGACCCGGGTGGTCCGGTCCAGCACCGTGCCGGGCCGAGGCAGCAACGCCATCGCGCCCAGCAGGACCGAGAACGGCAGTGAGAACAGCACTACCCGAAACAGCACCTCGCCGCCGTAGGACTGGAGGAAAGGCAGCACGAACGGCGCGGCCGCGAGCGTCAACGCCATGATCGTCGCGGGTCGCCTGCCGGTACGCCAGCTGATCCACGCGCCGATCGACGCCAGCGCCCAGACGGTCCCGGCGATCGCGACCCGGATCTGCCCCACGAGAACGTGGCTGGGGCTGCCGTCCAGCCGGTCCGTGACGTTGGCGGCGGTGACCCCGCTCAGGTGGGCGCGTCCGGGGGCGATCGGGTGCCCGGCCAGATACGCGGCGGCGGGATACGTCAGCCAGCACACGACGATGACGGTCAGGATGAGCGGGAGCCGTACCGAGACGCAGCGGCCGGTCACCACGAGAGCTCCGACGGCGGCGAGCAACGCGAACGGCGTCAGCTGGTGGCTCGCGGTGATCGCCACGGCGAGCAGTACGACCACGGCCAGGACGCCGAGCCGGCGGGCGCCGGCGGCGGGCACCGTGGGTGCCGGCACGCGCAGCTCCCACCATCGCCGGATGGCCCGGGCGGCCTGGCGCGGACGGGAAGACCGCCGCAGCTCCCCCGGCAGCGAGATCACCGGTTCGGTGCGGAGCCAGCGCAGCACCACCGCGATGGCCGTCAGAAACACGAGATACGCGAAGGCCTGCGGGGACAGGTAGTCCTGGTCGATCCAGTTGGCCGAGGCGAACAGCCACACGGCGAGCCAGACCTGGCGGCGGTCGGTGGTGAGCTGGCGCGCCATCGCGCCGACCGCGGTCAGCCACAGGATGTTGTTCCAGACCGGCGCCCACGCGCCGAGGGCGACAAGGGAGAGGCCGGTGGCCTGGCTGAAGGCGAGCAGCAGTGCGAAGTATCCCGGCCAGTTGAAGTACGCGTCGATCGACGGGTCGACGTGGCCGGTGCGTTCCAGGGTGTCGACGATGCCGATGTGCCGCCAGGTCACCTCGCCGCGCGGCTCGCCGGTGGCGATCGGGGCGGCGCCGTAGATCGCCACCACGAGGCCGAGGGTCAGCAGCGGCGCCACCCAGCGCGCGGGGCGGGTGGTGAGCAGCCCGGCGGCGAACGCCGCGTTCAGCAGGAGCAGGCCGATCCAGTACGCCGGGCCGAGGACGGTCGCCAGGCCCAGATCCCCGATGTCGGTCAGGCGTACGCGGCTGGCCGCCGCGACGCACAGCCCGGTGCCGCAGAGGCCGGTCAGCGCGAGGACGGCGGTCGGGAGTCGATCGCTGTCGCGGCGGCGGTGAGCCGGCGCCGTCCGCACCGTCGTGGTCACGCCCATGAGCGCTGTCCCACCGGTACGGGTCCGGCCGTGTCCGGGCGCGGGGCGAACGCCAGCCGGAACGCGGCCCAGAGCGCGGTCAAGGTCAGGGTGACCACCCAGGCGACGGCCATCGCGGTGACGCCGGCGACGATCCCCGCCGCCACCGTCGCGCCGCCGGTGAGTACGGCGCCGACGAGCCCGGCTCCGATCGCCTCGCGAAGGCGTCCGGTGGCCCGGCAGGCCGCGTTGTACGCCTGGATCACGGCGTAGGGCACGAGGCCGAGCACGAGCACCCGCAAGGCCACCGCGGCCGCGTCGGCGTACGCCGGACCGGAGAGCGAGAGCAGCGGGGCTGCCGCGACGGCGACGGCGAGCGCCGGTGCCGCGCCGAACAGCAGCGAGGTGCGGACCGCGGACGAGGCGGTCGCGGCGGGCCGGTCCGGGTTGCGCACGGTGTGGTTGAACTGGATCGTTCCCACCATGACCGGGACCAGGTAGACGCCCCAGGTCGTCATCCAGGCCGGATACCAGAAGGCGGCGGTCGCCGGGCTCGCCCACTCGGCGACGAGCACCGGCACCGCGAGGGCCGGGAGGCGCTCGGTGAGCGTGAGCAGCTGGTACGGCACGCCGACCCGGAGCACCTGGCCGGTCCGCCGCGCGTCGAAGGCCGGCCGGTAGCGGTACGCGCGGGCGCGCCGCAGCTGCCGCCACGCGAGGGCGCACGCCACCGCGGGCCCGGCACTCCAGCACGCGAAGAGGGCGGCGGCGGTCAGCGGCGACCAGCCGAGCCCGGCGACGGCCACCGCGGCGACGGTGAGCGCACCGGCCGTCGCGTACCGGCTGACCGTCTGGGCCGGCCGGCCCACCGCCACGGACACCTGGTCGAGGCAGGCCAGCATGGTCCCGCAGAGCGCGGCGAGCACGAACACGGACGCGTACCCGGGGCCGCCGAACACCGTGCCCAGCGTCCCGCCGAGCCGGTCGGTGACCGCCACGTAGCAGACACCCGCGACCGTCGAGGCGCCGGCGACCACCGTGAACGTGGTGTCGAGCAGGTCTCGCCAGCCCGCGCCGGCGGCGGGCAGCCCGGTGATGACCGCGGCGCCCCCGCCGAGCAGCGCGACCTGGGTGCACAGCATCACCCCGGACACGGTCGCCGCCACCAGCCCGACCTGCTCGACCGTGGCCGTGCGGGCGGCCACCAGCCAGAACGCCAGCCCGGCGACCATCTGCGCGCCCTTGCCCACCAGGAGCAGGAACGACCCGGCGCCCAGCTGGCGCGACCAGAGCATCACGACCGCAAACCCCGCCACAGCCCCAGGTAGTTGTACCCGGCGAACGCGGCGTAGTAGGGCAGCCATCGCGGTTGGCGGCGGGCCACGGAGATGAGCGTCCCGCGTACGCCGGCGGCGGCGGGCAGCAGCAGCAACGGCAGGCCGCGCGCGCCGTGCTTGCGCACCATAAGCCCCAGACCGGTGCCGTCCATGAGGAACTGGGAGCGGGCGAAGGTGAACGTGTCGCCGGCGAAGCGGTGCTCCACGAAGACGTCGCCGGACACACCGATGCGGCGGCCGGCCTGGCGCAGGCGCCAGCGCAGGTCGATGTCTTCGCCGGAGCCGAATCGCCGGTCGAAGCCCATCGCCAGCAACACGTCCCGCTTCATGATGGTGGCGACAAGCCCGAACCAGCGGCGGCTGCGGCCGGTGCGGTGGTGGTCGGCAAGCGCCCTCCCCCAGTAACCCGGGCCGGAGACGCTGTACAGGCCGGCCTGCAACGCGGTGTACCCGCCGTCCAGGAACTCCCGCCTGAGCGCGGTCAACGCGCCAGGTGGGAGCACGACGTCGGCGTCGACGAGGGCCACGAGTCGGGTACGGGCCCGGGCCGTGCCGCGCAGGCGGGCGACCGGCAGGCCCAGGCCGTCGTCGCTGAGCACCACCGCGCCCCACCGGCGCGCCACGGCCACCGTGTCGTCGACCGACTGGCCGTCCACGACGATCGTCTCGGCGACGCCACTGTCCTCGATGGACGCCAGGCACTCCGGCAGGAGCGCGCCGGCGTCGCGTGCCGGCACGACGGCGGTCACGTCGGGCAGCCCGGTCATGGCAGCAGCTCCACGAGCTCACCCACGATGTCGTCGGAGGCGCTGTCGGCGTCGTACGCGCGGGGCACCTGCAGCAGGTAGGCCGGTATCCCGCCGAGCGCCTTGCCAAGGACCTGCGCCTTGTCGCGGAAGTGGTCCTGCCAGGGCACCACCCCGGCGGCGCCCATCGCGGCGACGAGGTGCTGGGAGAAGCCGGCCAGCTCGATGTGGAAGTTGCCGATGAGGCGGTCCACCATCCAGCTCGCGTCGCGTTCGTGCAGCCGGGTGCGGGCGCCGTCGTAGCGCTCCACGAACATCACCAGCTCCAGCGGGGCGGAGGACGTGAAGGCGGCCTTCGGCAGGGCCCGCCGCGGCGGGGTCATCCGGTGCTCCGGCGACCAGCGCCGCAACGCGTCCGCGAGCCGCGGGTATCGGATCACGTAGGGGTGGACGACCGTGGTCGCCTTGCCCAGTGGCCGCGACAGGGCCTTGGGCACCAGCGGCTTGTGCGCGCCGGCGAACAGGTGGGGGTAGATGGGCCGGTGGTGCGGCTTGATGAACAAGGGCTTCTCGAAGCTCCACAATGTACCGTCGGCGCTGATGAACGCCCAGTCGTCGCCCATGAACGCGAAGCCCGGCCGGGACGTCAGCTTGGCGATGACGCTCGTCTTGCCGGTGCCGCCGGCCGCGGGCAGGGCCACACCTCGGCCGTGGAAGGCGACGGTGGCCGCGTGGATCATGGCGGTGCCGCGCTCCACCAGGCTCCGGTCGAGCACCGGGACGAGGGGCGTGAGCAGCTCACCCGGGCCCCGGATGCGCCACCGGTCGCCGTGCCGCTCCACCTGTATCCGCTCGGCGGGAAAGGCCAGGGCGTGCGGGGTGTAGCGGAAGTCGTGCTCGACCCATCCCGCCTCCGGCAGCGGGCGGGCGGTCGCCGTCAGGACGATGTCGTCGGGCACCTCCCCGTCCGTGGCGAAGCAGCCGAGCATCGCGTACATCTGCGCCGCGGCGGGTGCGTTCGCGGCGACCCGGATGCCCACCTTGCCGTGTACGTCGAAGTTGAGCCAACGCTTGTCCGTCCGCATGTCTTCTCCTCAAGAGCCGAAGGACTTCAACCGCCCCGCGGCGTAGCCCGCGGTGGTGACAGCCAGGCCCGCGATGATCATGGCGGCCCGTGCCGCCGCGGCCGGACGGGCGTGGCGGACCGCCTCCACGACGCCCGCCAGGACTCCGCGGGGCAGTGTCCGCGTCGCGTACCGCCGCTCGACCTCCACCGCCTGTCGCACGGTGGTCAGCCGCGCGACCTCCGCTTTGGACAGTCCCTCGGACCAGCACCGCGTCCGGAAGTAGTGCACGGTGGCTCGGGTCGGCGGGACGTGGTGGCGCACGACGGCAGCCGGTTGGTACGCGATGCGGGTCCCGGGATGGCGCCGGGCGATGCGGATCGCCGCCTCGGTTTCCTCGCAGCCGAACGGCCGGGTGCCGAGGCGTCCTATGTGGGTGGTGAACCCGCCGGCGTCGCGCAGGGCGCCGGTGCGGAAGGACATGTTGGCGCCGATCGGGTTGCGGATGGTCGCCGGGCCGGTCGGGAGGCCGCGGTGCGAGCAGCCGACGACCCAGTCGAACTCGTCCGGAAACCAGGTGGGCCGGCCCGCCTGCCAGGCCGGGACCACGCGGCCGCCGACACCCATGACGGCCCGATCCGCGTACGGACGGCAGAGCTCCGCGAGCCAGTCCGGCTCGGCCACCGCGTCGTCGTCGAGAAACGCGAGAACGTCCGAGTCGGTCACGGCGAGGCCGCTGTTGCGCGCTCCGGAGAGGCCGGGAGGCCCCGTGCTGGCCAGGACCTCTCCGTCGGCGAGGTGGCGCCGGCTCAGGACCAGCAGGTCGTCGTTGTGGTCGATGACCACGACGAGCTGGGCCGGCGGGTGGGTCTGCGCCCGCACCGAGTCCACGGCGGCCGCGAGCTGGCGCCACCGGCGCATGGTGTATGCGCAGATGACCACGGTCGCTCGCGGGGGCTGTGCCTTCCACGCTCCGGCGCTCGGCGCTCGTCCGCCGTCGTGGCCCGTAGCCTCGCGACTCCCGCTCATGGCGTCACCCGCACGTCGTCGGCCCGGTAGTCGAACGCGCGCCGGGTGGAGTTGTCGCCGACGAGAAGGCGCTTGATCGTGCCGTTGCCGAGGTTGGCGTCTTCCGCCCGGAAGACCTCGACGCCGTTGATAGTGACCACGACGAGATCGCCGGACGGCCCGTTTTCCAGCCGCATCGCGAGCGTCGCGACGCTGCCCAGCGGGAGCTGGCTGGCGGTGGTGACCGACTGTCCACTGTGCCACACGACAAGGCGGCCGGTCGGCCCGTCGCGATCCACGTTCATGATCTTCGTGCCCGCCGAGTCGTACCACCGGACGAGCGAGAACGTCTGTGCGCTCGTGGTCTGGCTCGCCACCTTCACCGTGGCGGACAGGCTCAGCGCGGCGGGCGCCGTCGCGAGGTCCTTGCGGATGTAGGCGTAGGCGCCGGTGGCCGTGCTCGACACCAGCCGCGCGCCCGGGTCGTCGGTGCGCACCGCGCCGGTCTCCACCGTGGCCGTGCCACCGGCGGCGGTCGCCACCAACCACCCGCCGGCGCTGAACCCGCCCGAGGAGAAGTCGTCGGCGAACAGCGGCGCGGTTTCCTCCGTGACCCGCCAGGCCGCGGTGGCCGGTGTCGGGTCGGTGTTTCCCGCCGCGTCGGTCGCGGCCACCGAGAACGTGTGGTCGCCCGGTGCCAGGTCCGCGTGCGTGGACGGCGAGGTGCACGCGGTCGCGCTGCCGCCGTCGAGCCGGCAGGCGAACGTGGACCCCGGCTCGGTGGACGTGAACTCGAAGGTGGCTGTCGCCGAGCTCGTCGTGGCCGGCGGCCCGGCGGTGATCGTGGTGTCCGGCGGGGTGGTGTCGGGCGGTGGTGCGCCGAGCGCGAGCCGGTTGTAGAGGTAGCGGTGGGTTTTGTCGTCGCCGGCGAGCACGAGGAGACCGGTCGACGAGTCGAGGTTCTGCTTGGTGGAGGTCGGGTTGTTGACGTTGGGGTTCGCGCCGCTGGCGATGAACCTGGTGCCGTCGCCCGAGGCGAACGAGATGTCGCTCAGGCTCGACTTCTTGTAGTAGACGGTGCCGCCGCTGCAGCACGGCGCGACACCGAAGACGTAGAGCTCCCGATGCTCCTCGTCGACGAGCAGGATGGCGCGGCTGTGTCCATCCGCGACTGTCCACACCGGGCGGTTGAGCCAGCTGCCGTCGGGCCGGAGCACGAGGACGCTGATCTCCTGGTCGTCCGCGGCGTCCAGGGAGTGCTTGACGACCGCGAAGACCCGGCCGGACGGGTCCGACACGAGCTGCTTGAGGTTCATGTGGTCGTCGGCGCCCTCCGGCCGGCTGTACGCCACGTCGAGGCTCCAGGCCCTGTCCCAGGTCCCGTCGAGGTGCGTGGCGAAGTAGAAGGCCGACGTGCGCTGGTTGCTCCAGAAGACGCCGATCTTGTCGCCGTCGTAGTCGATGACCGCGCTGATGTCATCGGGATCCACATTGGACTCGCTCGCCGGCGTCGGCACCTCGTACCGGGACACCCACACGTTGTCCGCCCCGTTCGAGTGGGTGAGGTAGACCTTGGCCCCCATCGTGAACGTTGCCCAGAGCACGCCTCGGCTGTCTTTGGCGATGACCACCGCCTCCACGCCGCCGGTGGCGATCCGCACCGGGTAGCCCGCGTCGGCGACCCAGCTCTGGCTCGCCGCGCTGTACGTGTACCGGCGAAGCTCAGGGCTGTGGCCGGTGTTGTTGGGATCCTTGCCGGCGCTCGCGACGTAGAGGTGGGTGCCGTCCCACAGCACGTCCATGGACGCCGTCTTGCGCGGCTCGACGAGCACGCCCGTGTCGTGCCAGGCGTTGTCCGCCGGGCCGAACCGGTAGATGTGGAAGTCGGACACGGCCGCGTTGTACAGCGATCCCCACCAGAGCCCGTGGGCGTACCAGAGCTTGCTCTGTGGCTTCTGGCCGGTCGGGGCGCTGGCGTCCCCGTAGGAGAAGCCGACGAGGCCGACGTCTTCGGCCCGGGCCGGGCTGGCGCCGACCGCGAGCCCGCCGGCGACCAGAAGCGTCGCGGACAGCGCGGCCAGGAGACGTCGGGAAGTCATGCCAACCCCCTTATGGGTTGGTCGACGCGCGCGCCCAGCGCCGGGTGCGGCACGCGCCGTACGGCGGCGGTGTCGAGCGCGTGGACCACGCGGCGCGGCGCGCGGGCGGACAGCCGCTCGTGCAGCACGGTGCGCAGGATCCGGTTGCCGTCGCGCCACGCGTGCAGGTTCGACATCCCGTACTGCCGGGCCAGCTCGACGCTGGGTACCTCGGCCATGCGCAGCCGGGCGGAGAGCGCGTGCACCACGAGCTCGGCCTCGATCTCGAAGCCGGGCGCGGTCGGCGCGAGGGTCGGCAGGCAGGCCCGCTGGAAGGCGAAGTAGCCGTAGCAGAGGTCGGTCAGCGCCACCCGCCACATGGAGTTCACGGCGGACAGCAGGGCGCGGTTGCCGAGGGTCCGGATCTTCGTGAGGTCGAGCGAGCCGCCGCCGGGCAGGAAGCGCGATCCCTTCGCGAACTGGTACCCGTCGTCGAGCGCGGCCACGTAGAACTCGATCTCGGCGGGATCCATGCTGCCGTCCGCGTCGAGCGCCACGACGTAGTCGCCGCTCGCGCGCGCGAACCCGGCGCACAGCGCGGCGCCCTTCCCCCGCCGGTACGAACGGACCACCGCGACGTCGTCGCGGAGGGCACGGGCCACCTCGACGGTGCGGTCGGTCGAGCTGTCGACGAGCACGACCTCGGTGACGCAGGCCGGCAGCCGCTCCAGCACCCAGCCGATGTTGCGCTCCTCATTGCGCGTCGGTAACACCACGGACACCGAACGCGAGCCCAACATCGCAACGCTCCGGGTCATGGACCGGGAATTCGGGGTCGTCATAGCCAGCCTCCACACCGTTTGGAACGGCAGTCCGACGTCCGGCCTAACAGCGAAGGCGTTGCCACCATGTCACCGATGCGTTACGCCGCGTTCATCTTCAAGCGGCGGGCGGAACTCTGACCAAACGGACGAACCAGACATAGCCATGGGGCGCGAACGGCGGTACCGAGCGGTGGGCTTGGTGCGCGGAGGCCGGGGATTTCGCTCGCCCGGCGAGCCGCGGGTCAGCGGTGCGCGGACTCGTCCCACGCCAGGTCGGCGCCGAGTGCACGGGCGAGCCGGGTGATCGTCTCGCGTGTGGCCTGGTCGCTGACGTGATCGGGTAGCCAGGCGCAGGCGATGGATGCGGCGGTCACGTCGGCGGTGGCGCAGACGGCGGCCAGGCATTCCTCGATCTGGGTGAGGGAGGGTCCGGTGCCTGAGGGAAAGCGCAGGCCGGGCAGTTGCGCGCCGTCGACGACGTCGATGTCGAGGTGCAGGTAGACCGGCGTACGGCCGATCTCGTCGAGGGCGGAGGTGATCGCGGCGGGGTTGGCGGGCACGCGACGGACCCGGCTGGCGATCAGGGCGCGGAAGCCATCCTCACCCCGCACGCGATGATCGGCAACGGACTTCCGCCTCGCCATCGCCCCGCTAGGACCCGCGGATCACGTCGGTGAGGGCCGCGAGGGCCTGGCGGAGGGCGGCGCCGGTCGGGTGGCCGTACCCGATCACCAGCGCGGACGGGGCCGGCGACCCGTCCCAGTAGTACCGCTCGAGCGTCTGCACCCGTATCCCCCTGGCGGCGAGCGCGGCGACCATCGTGTCCACCGCGTCCGCGGGCAGATACAGGGGCGTGGCGCCCAGGGTCTCCGGCTCGCCGAGTCGGACCCGGTCGCCGAAGGGCGCGAGCGTCGACTCCAGAAACTGGCGCTTGTGCGCGTACAGGCGGGCGACGGCGCGGCTGTGCGCCTGCATCGTGCCGTCCCGCAGCAGCTTGGCCGCGGCCAGCTGCATGACGTACGGCGGCGTCTCGCCGCTGTCGCGCAGCAGGCGGGTGATCGGTGCCGCCAGTGCCGCCGGGACGACGGCGTAGCCGAGCTGCAGCCCCGGCGTGAGGTGTTCGCCGATCGTCCCGGCCAGTACCGTGCGGTCGACGCCCGCGGCGGCCAGAAGGCCGGGCAGCGAGGTCGGGCCCGACGACGGCGTCCCGGCCGGCGCGAGCACGACGACGTGGCCGCCGGTGCGTTCGGCCCAGGCCACCACGGCTCGTCTGCGCTCCAGCGTCATGGCCTGGCCCAGCGGCAGCTGGCCGTCCGGCGCGACGACGAGTACCCGGCAGTCCGGGGATATGCCGGCGCCGTGCTCGTCGACCGGCAACGGGACGGGGGTGCCGGCCGCGGCGTGGATGGCGGGCGGGGCCGGAAGCTCCAGGCCGACCGGGCCGCGACCGAGCGCGGCGAGGGCGAGCCGCAGGGCGTGGGCGGCACCGTTGGTGATCACGACGATGTGGCGGTCCAGTGAGATGCCCGTGGGCCACAGCACCTGCCGGACCAGGGCGTTGTGCAGCTCCGGCAGCCCGAGCACGGGCACGCGGGCCGGTGGCGGCGCGGACGCCGCGCGGCGCCACGCGGTGGTCCAGGCGGCGGCCGGAAACAGCTCGCCGGCGACGCGGCCGGGCGTGAGGTCCACGGTGGGCGTCGCGCCGAGGGACGCGCGACGCGAAGGACCCCGTACACGCGCGGCCACGTAGGTGCCGGATCCGCGGCGCGCCTCGAGGTAGCCGCGGGTCAGCAGCTCGGTGTACGCCGCCGAGGCGACGCCGCGGGAGATGCCCAGCTCGGTGGCGAGCGTACGGGTGGAGGGCATGCGCATCCCGCCGGGCAGCCGCCCCTGGTCGACCGCGACGATCATCTGATCGGTGATCTGCGCGTGCAACGAGCGCCGCGGTTCGCCCTCCGGGTCCAGCTGGATCGGTATGGTGAGCGGTTCCCTGGATCGCATGGTCTTAGATATAGAACGGCGTGGCTGTGGGGCGGCTGCGCGCCGGTTGTCGGTGATCCCCTGGGGAGGGTTCGTGGAGACGACTGTGGCGGTACGCGTGCTAGGACCGGTCGAGGTCACCGGGCCGGCGGGGGTGGCGGTACTTCCCAGCGCGCGCCAGCGCGCCGTGGTGGCGGTGCTGGCCCTGCGCCCGGGTGCGGCGGTCACCCAGTCGCGCCTGGTCGACGCGCTGTGGGGTCAGGAGGCGCCGCGTACCGCGGTGAAGACCCTGCACAGCCACATCACCCGGGTGCGCCAGGCGCTCGCCGCCTGCGGGCTCCCCGGGGCGCTTGTCACGCGTGACCGCTCGTACGCGCTGGTCCTGGACGCGGACGCGGTGGACGCCGCCCGGTTCGAGGCGTGCGCCGAGCGTGGCCGGGCCCAGCTCGCGGGCGGTGAGCCAGCCGGCGCGGCGGCGAGCCTGCGCGACGGGTTGGCGCTGTGGCGGGGCGACGTGGCCGAGGGGGTCGAGCTGGCCGGCTGGGGCGGGGCGGAGGTCGAGCGGCTGCACGAGGCTCGCCTGGCGGCGGCCGCCGACCTGTGGGACGCCGAGCTCCGGTGTGGACGCCACGACCTCGCCGCCGCCGAGCTGGAGCGGCTGCTTGTGGCGCACCCGACCCAGGAGCGCCTGGTCGGCCTGCTCATGCTGGCGCGCTACCGGGCCGGCCGGCACACCGCCGCGCTCGACGCCTACCACCGGCTGCGGGACGCGCTCGCCGAGGAGCTCGGCCTCGACGCCGGGCCGGAGCTGCGCGAGCTGTACGCGGCGATCCTGCGCCGTGACCCCGAGCTGCGGGCCGGACACTCCACCCTGGACATCGCGCCGGCGCGAGACGTGGAGGCCGCCGAGACGCCCGCGCCGCGGCCGGCCCAGCTGCCGGCGCCCGCCGGGCACTTCACCGGCCGTACCGGCGAATTGAACGCCCTCGACGGCGACGGTGACATCGCGGTCGTCTCCGGTGCGGCCGGGATGGGCAAGACGGCGCTGGCCGTCGAGTGGGCACACCGCGCCCGTGGCCGCTTCCCCGACGGGCAGCTCTTCCTCGACCTGCGCGGGCACGACCGGCAGGTTGCCCTGCCACCGGCGGCGGCGCTGGCGCACCTGCTGCGCGGCCTCGGCGTCGCGGCCGACCGGATGCCCGCCGACGAGGTCGAGCGGTCCGGTCTCTACCGCTCCCTTTTGGACGGCCGGCGGATCCTCGTCGTGCTCGACAACGCCGGCGAGGTGGCCGACGTGCTGCCGCTGGTGCCCGCGGGCGGCGGGAGCAGGCTGCTCGTCACGAGCCGGTCCCGGCTGGCCGGGCTTGGCGCCCACCACGCCGTGCGGGCCGTCGCGCTCGACGTGCTGCCTCCCGACGAGGCGCGATCGCTGCTGGGGCGGGCGCTCGGTGCCGACCGGGTGGCGCGGGAGCCGGAGGCGGTCGGCCGCGTCGCGGCGCTGTGCGGTGGGATGCCGCTCGCGCTGCGCATCGCCGCGGCGCGGCTCGCCGCCCGTCCCCGCCAGCGGATCGAGGACCTGGCCGGCGAGCTGGCCGCCACCGACCGGCTGGGCGCGCTCGCGCTGCCCGGTGACGAGCGCAGCGTGCGGGCCGCGTTCACCAGCGCGTACCAGGCGTTGAGCGCGCCGGCGGCGGGCTTGTTCCGGGCGTTGAGCCTGCTGCCGGGCAGCACCGTGAGCGGGCACCTGGCCGCCGCCGTGACCGGCCGGCGTCCGGCCGAGGTGAGCGCCGCGCTCGACGAGCTTGTCACCGCGCACCTGCTCACGGAGACCGGCCGCGACCGGTACCGCTACCACGATCTGATCCAGCTCTTCGCCCGCGAGCGCGCGGCCGGCGACGAGACCGAGCGGGCCCGCGAGGAGGTGGCCGCGCGGGCGGTGGACTGGTACCTGGCCGTCGCCGCCGCGGCCAACAAGCTCGTCGACCCGGGGCGCGACCGGGTCACCGCCACCGTCACGTGGCCGCCGGCCGAGCTGCCGTTCCCACCGGAGCGGTCCGGTGCGCTGGCGTTCCTGGACGAGGAGCGGGACAACCTGGTGCCGGTCGTCCGGCATGCCGCCGAGCACGGCCCGCCGGCCGCGGCGTGGCAGCTGACGTACCTGCTGACCGGCTTCTACGACTCGCGCGGTCACTGGCAGGACCGGGTGGTCATGTGCCGGTGGGCGGTGAGCGCGGCCAGTGCCGCCGGCGCGGACCCGGCCGTCGAGGGGCTGATGCGCAGCGCGTTCGGGGTGGCCTGCATCATGACCAGGCAGTTCGACGAGGCGCGCACCCACCTCGACCACGCTCTAGCGCTGATGCGCCGCGGCGGCGACCGGCGCGGCGAGGGGCACGCGTACAACAACATCGCGGTCGCGCTGAGCCAGCAGCGGCGGTTCGACGAGGCGGTCGAGGCGTACCAGCGGGCGCTGGAGACGCACGCGGCCGACGGCCACGAGCTGGGCAAGGCGGTGGCGCTGGTCAACATGGGTGAGGCGTCCGTACACATGGGACAGTCCGCGCGGGCCGTGGAGTACCTCACCGAGGCGCTCACGACGAGCGTGGCGCTCGGTGTACAGCGGCTGGAGGCGGCCGCCCGCAACGGGCTCGGCCTGGCCCGGCTCGCCGAGGGCAAGCCCGGTGCCGCGCTCGACCACCTGCGGCAGGCGCTCGCGCTGCGGGAGCAGGCCGGCGACAACCGGTACGCGGCACACACCTGGAACGACCTCGGCGCGGCGCACCTACAGGCCGGCGACCCGGCGGCGGCCGCGGAGAGCGCACGCGCCGCGCTGGCGCTCAGCCGGGAGGTCGACGACCAGCACGTGGCCGCGGTGGCGCTCTACCGCCTCGGCCTCGCCCGCGCCGCGGCGGGTCGCCACGGTGCCGCAAAGCGCGGTCTCGAGGCGGCTCTGCGGCTGCGGCAGCGGGTGCCCGACGCGTACGAGGAGGCTCGGGTGTTCGCCGCGCTCGGCGACCTGGCCTACGCCGACGGCGACCGGTCCGCCGCCAAGCGCGCCTGGGACACGGCGTTGGACCTGTACCAGAAAGCCAACGCGCCGGCCGAAGCCGACGCGCTGGCCGCCCGGTCGGAGGTCAGTCTTGGGACTGATCGGAGTCGCGGATCGTGACCGTGCCGGACCTCTGCCCGACGGTCGCCCCGCTGGCCTGGAGCAGCAGCACCGTGAAGAACTCCTCCGGCTCCGGGATCCGGTCCGGCACGATCTCCAGGGTGATGTAGACCTCGACCTCGCCCGGCTTGATCAGGCTCCTGGCCTCGCGAACCTCCACATAGTCCGCCTGTGGCTTCGCGCTGCCCGCCTCGGTCCGGTAGGTGAAGACGACCTCGCGCTTGCTCGGCTTGGAGAGCCCGACCCGCACGTCGCACTTCTGGTTTTCCGCGGCGGCGGTGTTGATGGCGGGCTGCACCGCGGGCGTGGACTCCCAGCAGATGTACTGCGTGGAGAACCCGACCTCCGGCAGATCCACCTCGGCTCCCGCGGCGGTGGCCGGGACGACGACCAGGGCCGCGACGAGCGCGAGCACGACAGGAAACCGCAAGCGCGAACGCACATCTACCTCCATCGATAGGGCTTCTATCGTGCGGGTTGCGCCTCGGCCCTGTCTATCAGCTTGGCGACATCGATGTGGGTGCCGACCGGCAGCAGGTACAGCAGCAGCGCGCCGGTCATCGCCACGGCGAAGCTGACCAGCCCCATGGTGAGCGCGATGACGCCGTGGAACGCGATCCCGGTGACCAGCAGCGCCCGCCTGCTCCGCGGCCCCGTCAGGATGGCCAGCGCCAGTGCCAGCTCGATCGCCAGCGGAGACCAGGTGAGTAGGGCCACGCCCAGCGGCGATCCGGTGAGCGTGTCGGTAATCGGACGCAGCCACGGCGGCGAGCCGAAGAGCGGGTGCCGCAGGAAGTAGAACATCGCCGTCCCGTCGGACCACTCCCGGACCCCGAGCTTCGCCACGGACGACTGGAAGTAGACGACCGCCACCTGGATCTGGATCAGCATCAGCGCTGTACCCGCCACGACCCGTCCCGTGCCGATGGCGGGCCCCGTGTCGGGCGGCCGCTGCCAGTGCCAGCGGCGCCCGTCGGTCAGCCCGATCGGCACCAGCAGGAGCGTCAGGATCGCGGTGAGCTGGTCACCGCCGTCCGGCACGACGGCGTTCGACAGCAAGCTCCACGAGACGTACCAGTGCGGGATCGCGGTGACCCGCGGGCGCCAGCCGCTGGCCACCACAAGCAGGACCAGCACGCCGCACCAGCGGGCCAGCTGGCCGCCGCCGGCCGGCACGGCGCAGAACAGGCCGGCGGCGCGGAGGTCACCGCACGTCCCGCCGGCGTTCGACGGGTCGAACAGCACGCCCGGCCCGGTCGCGGCCAGCGTCGCGGCACTGCCCAGCGCCAGTGCCGTACGGGCCAGGCCCAACCCCGACGACCACGGCGGCACGGCCAGGCGCGGCCGGGCCCACCGCCCGGCGGCCGCCACGAACCGGCTCAGCAGGTCACCGTCACCCGCGCCACCTGGGACGGCATGACCGTCGGCAGATCCCGCCACGCCCATGGCAGTACCTCCTGGAGAATCAGACCGACGTCGCCGCACAGCTCGCGGCGCGCCGAGTAGTTGACGACGGTGGCCCCGGCGGGCAGCCGGGAAAGGCAGTCGGTCGGCGCGCCGTCACACGACGACCAGGCCGAGTCGGGCACCTGCGCGCGCAGGTTGCGGATGTGCGACTCCTCGGCCTGGCGCACCCGGTCCAGGCCCATCAGGTCGGCCGGCACCGCGAGGCGTCCCGGCGAGAGCCGACGCCACGAGCCGTCCGCGCCGCGGCCGACGGCCACCAGCTCCGGGGTACGCGGGCTGCGCGTGAAGAACGCCCAACTCTGCGGCGCGAACGCCCTGGCGTAGTGCCGCTCGCCGGTCAACGGCAACGAGAACGGCGTCACCGGCAACGCGCCGTGCGCGACGTACACCACGAACACCGCGGCCACGGCGGCCACTGCGAGCACCCGGCGGCCGAGGCGCCGGTCGGCGACCCACGCCGCGTTGCCGGTGTCCACCTCGTTCACCTCCTCCGGCTCACGCCCGCAGGTCCATCGACACGTCGCGGATCATCGTGTCCTGGACCAGCTGCGTCGCCTCCAGCGCCAGGCCCGAGGGCTGCCACACCTCCTGCAGGAACGCGGTCAGCACGCTCGACGAGACGATGTCCACGTAGTTCTCCAGGCAGCACGGCTTCTGGAAGTTGAAGCGCAGCTTGTTCTGCCGGAGGATGTCGACGAACCGCTCGTCGTAGACGCCGCCGAAGAGGCGCTTGACCGCCTCGTCCACGATCCCCGGGCCCCACCGCCGGTTGAGCGCGTCGCGGGCCGTCACCGACAGGTCCCGCAGCGCGGCGCGCACCTTCACCGGGTCGCCGCTCTGGAGGTTCAGGGCGAACTCGTCGTCCTTGGCGATGCTCTCGTTGATCGCCTTCTGGCCTTCCCGCAGCGTGTCCGTCCACGGGATCCGCCCGCGGCCCAGCGACTCCAGGTAAGGCGCCGCGGGACCCTCGTTGAACAGCACCGCGTCGGACAGCTGGACCGCACTGAACCTCGGCGCCTGCGCGGCCGCCTCCGCCCGCCCCTGCCACAGGTAGACTCCCCCCGCGGCCAGGACGAGGGCGACGAGCACCGCCAGCCCCCGGGTTCTTCGGATGATGCCTGTCACGCTCACGTCATGACCTCCACAGTGGATCGATCACGGAGAAGTGCTCCCCGCGTACCGAGCAATGTGCGGCACCCACCCAGCGAGCGACAGGTCCACTACTCGTCCCCACCGACCAAGCTGTGGCCCTTCTGCGGGACGGCGGTAGCCCAAAATGGCCGAAATGTCCAGCGCTGCCGCACCGCTGGTAACGCACCGTGACCAGCTTCGGGGCCGTAGATGTGGATCTAGAACGGTTAGGGTCGATATAGCGCCCTAACCGTTCTAGATCGCGAACCTGGTGCCCGTTACCGAGCACAGTGGCTACTGCCCGCGACCTCCAGATAGAGATTTGGGCTACCGCGACGTCCGTCGTGGTCCAGGCCGTTGCTCCCGCGGCCTCACCCGTCCGCTGTTGGTCCCGCGGTCAGGTCTTGCACCGCGGACGTGGCAGCGGAGGCCGGGGATTTCGGCTCGCCCCGCGAGCCGCCGGCCTGCGCGGTCTCCGGCGGGAGCGGCGGTCCGCCGCTGACGCGGGTCCGGGACACCGTCTTATATGGGCTTGGCGCCCATCTCCTTCAGCAGCGTCTCGAACATCGCCACCTCCTTGCCCTGCGTGCTGCGCATCGACTCGGCAAGCCACCGCACGTCGGAGTGGTCGGTGCGGGCCAGCACCGCGTCGACCATGTGCAGCCCGCCGACGTGGTGGCGGAGCATCAGCTGGCAGAACAGGACATCCTGATCGCGACCGGAAGCCGCCCGGAGCCGGGCGATCTCGTCGGCGGTGGCCATCCCGGGCATCAGCGGGCCGCCGTCCTGCCCGGCGTGCTCGCCCATCCAGGCCATCGGCGGCCGCGAGCCGGTCGGCTCGAGGTGCCACTCGCGCAGCCACGCGCTCATCAGCCCGATCTGACCGTGCTGGCCCAGGGCGATGTCGACCGCGATGGCCCGGATCTTCTCGCTGGCCGACGGCGATCCGAAGGCGGTCAGGCCCATCTCCACCGCCTGCGAATGGTGGGTGGACATGTCGCGCACGAAGCCGGCCTCGACGGAGTCGTCACCGGGCCTGGTCAGGGCCGGCACCACGAGGAGCCCGGCGACCAGCCCCAGGGTCAGGCACATACCGGCCACCAGCGCCACGAGCGGCGTCCGCCACCGCCCGCCGGGCTCGATCGGCTCCGCGGACGGGCCGTGGTCCTGGTCGAGGTCGTCTGTCGTCACGGTCACCGGGCCATTGTCCGCTACGCGCGGCGCGGGCACGCCCATCGGGGCGGCCCTAGGTGGAGGGCTGGCGTCGCTGGTGGGAGAGGTCGGCGTGGTGTTCCGGTCCGGCGAGACCGGCGGGGTCGGTGTGCACGGTCGCGGCGGCCAGCCGTGGCACCCGGTGGGTCAGCTGGTGCTCGGCGTCGGCGGCGACCTCGTGGGCTTGCAGGAGGCTGAGGCTCGTGTCGACGACCAGGTCGGCCTCGGCGTGCAGGCGGTGGCCGATCCAGCGCAGCCGCACCCGGCTGACGTCCTGTACCCCGTTGACTTCGCGGAGGGTGGCCTCGGCGGTGTCGACGAGGGCGGGGTCGACCGCGTCCATCAGCCGCCGGTAGATCTCGCGGGCGGCGTCCTTGAGGACGAGCAGGATCGCCGCGGTGATCGCCAGGCCGACCACCGGGTCGGCCCACTGCCAGCCGATCCAGGCGCCGATGGCGGCGAGGATGACGGCGAGCGAGGTGAAGCCGTCGGTGCGGGCGTGGAGTCCGTCGGCGACCAGGGCGGCGGATCCGATGCGCCGTCCGACGGTGATCCGGTAGCGCGCGACAAGCTCGTTGCCGATGAAGCCGATGACGCCGGCGGCGAAGACCCATGGGATGTGCGTCATCGGTTGGGGGTCGAGCAGTCGGGCGATCGCGGTCCAGCCGGCCAGGACGGCCGAGCCGGCGATGACCAGGACGATCACGATGCCGGCGAGGTCCTCGGCGCGGCCGAAGCCGTAGGTGTACGCGCGCGTGGCGGCTCGCCGCCCGAGCAGGAACGCGACCCCGAGCGGCACGGCTGTCAGCGCGTCGGCGAAGTTGTGCAAGGTGTCACCGAGCAGTGCCACCGACCCGGACAGCAGGACGATCACGAGTTGCAGGCCCGCGGTGACCCCGAGCGCCACCAACGAGATCCACAACGCGCGCAGGCCCTCGCGCGAGGACTCCAGCGCGGAGTCGACCTTGTCGGCCGCGTCGTGCGAGTGGGGTGTGAGCAGGTGGCTCAAGCGGTGCCGAAGGTTCGCCCACCATCCGCCGCCGTGCGACCCGTGGTCATGACCGCCGTGGTCGTGGTCGCCGTGGTCGTGGCCGTCCGCGGTCGGGGCGTCGGTGTCCCCTGGGCGCCTTGCCGGCCGGTGGCTGTGCTCGTGCTCGGCCGTGTGCTGGTGTCCGGAGTCCATGCCCGTCGCCTCTCGTAGCGGTCGTGGATGGTTGTCACCCGGCAGGATATGTGCTCATGTACGCACGCGACAACGCTGTAACTGCAAGCCATGAGCATCTACCACTGAATTGTGGCGGTCGGTCTCCGTTCCGTCCGAGGTATGGCCGCGCGGTCCGCCACCTGCCAGGATTGGTGCCCATGTACGCACGCGAGAGCGCCGCCGCCGATCGCGGAGTGGAACGGTCGATGCCGTCGGAGCCGCAGGTGACCGCCGCCGTCACCGCCCTGCGGATGCTCGCCGATCCCACCCGGCTACGGCTGCTGTGGCTGCTGCGCGAAGGCGAGTACGACGTCGGCACCCTGGCCACGGCGGTCGGGGCCGCCCGCCCGGCGGTCTCGCAACATCTGGGCAAGCTGCTGCTGGCCGGCCTCGTCGCCAGCCGCCGCGACGGGCGCCGCGTGCTGTACCGGGCCCGAGGCGGACATGTGCGCCGCCTGGTGACCGAGGCGTTGTTCGCCGCCGACCATCACCTCAGCGGCGCCCCGGAACACGACTGACCCGCCCCTCTCGACAAACCCGAACCCCCGTACGGCGCGCACAAGGCGGCGTGGGCACAGGGCGGGCGGCCGTACTACCCTGGGCCGGTGCCTGCGTCCACCGCCGTGAGGGTCCACCTCCCCGGCGTGCGTGGTTTCGGGCTCACTCTCCGCGCGCTCGGTGTGGCCGCGGTGTTGTTCGTGCTGTTGTGCGGCCTCGGCGGCGCCTCCGCGGGAGCGCCCCACCACGCGATCGACGACCGGCAGGCGACCGCCGTGGCGGTGGCGCCGGGCGAGGCGTGCGGCGCCGACGCGCACATCCAGGTGCGTACGCAGCACCGGCACGAGCACGAGCACGAGCGCAAGCCCGACCGCTATCTGCGATCCCGGGCGATCACCCATCCGGTCGACACCGCGGTCGTCGCGGCAGGTGGCACGGCGGGGGTCGCCGTCCAACTCGGTGGCCGTGTGCCGGAAACCCTCCGGCCGCCGCTGCCGTCGCTGACCAGATCCTGCGTCCTGCGGGTATAGGAGCGGGCCCCGCGCCCACCCCGGCAGGCTGACGAGTCCCACCGTGACACGCCCGCGGCCCGGTGGTGTTGGCGCGTGCCGGCCGTCCGCCCTTGACCACCCTTCTCGCAGAAAGCGCCAGCGATGACCTGTACCCGTGCGCGCCTTTGTCCCCTCTCCACGGCGGTGAAACCGTGACCGCCGAGCTCACCCCACGGCGCTGCGCCACCGTGCGCCCGATGGACGCCGACGACCTTCCCTACGTCTCCGACCTGCACCGCGAGTACCTGCCCGGGGGGTTCTTCGCCCAGCTCGGCGGCGGGTTCCTGCGCAACTACTACGAGTCCTACCTGACCAGCCCGGCGTCGGTCGCGCTGATCGGCGAGGTGGACGGTGCCCGCGCCGGGTTTCTGGTGGGGACCGTCGATCACGCGCGATATGTACGCCACGTCGGCCGCCACCACCGGGCCCGGCTGATGGCCGCCGGCGGGTGGGCGCTGCTGCGCCGGCCGGGTCTGACCCGGACGCTGGTCGCCACCCGGCTGACCCGCTACAGGTCGGCCCTTCGCCGGGCCCGGCACCGCTCGCCGGAGGCGCAGCCCCGGGCAGCGCGGTTCGGCGTCCTCAACCACGTCGCGGTCGACGGCGCCTGGCGCCGCGCCGGGGTCGGGCGGGCGCTCGTGGAGTCGTACACCGGGATCGCCGTGCTGCACGGCACGCACCGCCTGCGGCTGACGGCCCGGACGCAGACCCCTGACGCCTGCGCCTTCTATCTCGGCCTCGGGTGGAAACCCGGCGACGAGTACCGGGACGCGGACGGCGTGCCCTGGATCCCTTTCACCCGGGAGCTGTGAGAGTGTCACCTGCCCGCCGGCGCCTGCCGGCCGTCGTCGCCGCCGTCGCGGCCCTGCTCGCCGGGTGCTCTCCCGGCGGGCGGGCCGCCCCGCGTCCGGCTACCACGCCCGCACCCGGCACACCCACGGTGGCGGCGTCGCCCGAGCCGACCTTGCCCGCGGTGAAAGGGTTTCAGGTGGCGGCGGGAGAGCCGGCCCCGCAGGTGAAACGAGCGGCTGTCCGGTTTCTGCAGACGCTGCTCAACCACGAGGACGGCGAAGGCGCCGTCACCGTGACCAAGGCGCGACTCGCCGCCGCCGGCCTGCCGCCAGGCCCGGCGGACCAGGCGGGGCCGCTGCTGAACCCGGCCGGCGCCCAGGCCGGCGAGGTGGTCTATCCCCAGCTCGGCGGGCTGACCGCGGCCAACGCGTCGGTCATGGCCGTGGTCCGCACCCATCGCCTCACCGAGGCCGGCCAGGTCGTCTCCACCTCCCGCACGGTCGATCTGCGGCTGGGCGGGAAGGCCGGCGGCTGGCAGGTGACCGGCATCGCGTTCGACGGCGGCGCGCCACCGGCCGCGAGTGGCGACCGGCCCGCCGCGTCGGCGCTCGCCGGCGACGTCCTCGCGGACACCCGGATCACGATGCCGGACAGCGCCCGGGAGGAAGTGCGGTCCGGCGCCGTCGACGCCAGGGTGCTGCGCCTCCTGCTCGACCTGGCCCGGCGGTGGCCGGTAACGGTCGCGGTCTTCAAGGCCGGCCACCCGTACAACGTCTTCGCCACCGACCGGGTGAGCAACCACAGCCGCGGCCGGGCCGTCGACCTCTGGGCCGTGGGCGGGCGGACCGTCGCCGCGCAGCGTGGCGACCCGTCGAGCGCGGCGCGCGCCCTCGTGGTGGAGGCGCTGCGCGGCGGGGCCACGGAGGTCGGCGGTCCGTGGGCGGTCTCGGCGAACGGCCGAACCAGCTTCACCAACACCGTCCATCACGACCACATCCATGTCGGGTTCGACTGAGCGCCGCTAGGCACCAGGGAGGGTTTCGTGACCCGCTTCGGCTGGTCTGTCGGGACAGCTGTCGAGCTGCGCGCATCAATGCGTCCACGCCGTCGGGCGCCGGGCAGGTTCCCTGACATCGCCGGACCGATCGGGGGGTGACCACTCCGGGGAAGCAGAGCAAAGGCACCCCGCGCGCACTTACCCAGCCGGGGCCGAAGGCCCGGTGGGGTGGGCGCGACCAGCGGCGGGCGGCCTCAACCCATCCACCGCTGGCCACGCACCAAAGCGTCCCCGCACGCGCAGACCCGGTCAGGCCTTCCGGAGCCGGCCGGGGTGAGATCGCCCAGACGCGGACGGTGCGGCCGCGGGAGCGACGGCCTGTCAATAGAGCTTTCGGCGTTTGTCCACAATGTCGTAGCCGCTGGCCGGGCCTCGGTCGCGGGCAGTAGCTGCCGCCGTGGTTAACGGGTGTCAAGTTCGCGATCTAGAACGGTTATGGCGCTATATCGACCCTAACCGTTCTAGATCGACACCTACGCCCCGGATCTGGTCACGCCACGTTACCGGCGGTGCGGCGGCATCGCGCATGGTCGGGCTCCCTCTTCCGGTAAGCAGCAGGCGCGGCGAGGACGGCCAGCCCCGTGGCGAACCCGAACGTGGCGGGGCGGGGAAGCTCCGTCGTCAGCCGGCGCGGGAGCGGGGGTCGGCCACCCAGGACTTCTTGAACTCCAGCAGCGCCGCCGCGTCGACCTTCTCGCCGCAGGAGAGGGTGTTGAACATGTGTATCGCCTTGAACGCCTCGGTCTGCTCCGGTGCCGGGCCGGCGACCACCTTGTTGCCGCTCGGGCCGGACACGAACGCCCGCAGCTCGTCCACCTGCGCGGCCGGCAGGTCGGGCCGGTACTGCAAGACGATGAAGGCGTCGGCCATGACATGCCCGAAGTCGTCCTGCGGGGTCTGCTCGGTCGGCTCGTAGAACTTCTTCTCCGGATGGCCGCCGATGCCCTTGAACGACTCGGTCCGCTCCCGGATCTGGCAGGGGCCGGTGGCGGCGGCCTGCGCGGGTTGCTCGTCCTCGACGGTCACGGCGCCGACGGCGAGGATCGCGGCCGCGATCGTCCCCGCGGCGACCAGGCCGGCGTGCGCGGCCCGGCCCGAGCGCAGCCAGCCGACCAGGCGGCCGTCGCGGGCGCGGCCAAGGTAGTGCCGCAGCACATCACCGATCATGAACAGGGACAGCACGGCCATCAGCTGGCCGATCTCCACGCCGATGTTGAACGCGATCACCCGAGCCAGCAGCCCGTCCTCGGGCAGCCCCAGGCCCTGCAGCCGGGTGGACAGGCCCAAGCCGTGGATCAGCCCGAAGCCGGCGACCGCGAACGCGAACCAGGTCCATTTCTTCGGGCGGCCGAACCAGCCGACAACCCCCACGAACACCACGCTCAGCGCGATGACCACGTCGACGGCGGTGGCGCTGACCTGCCACTCGGCGAGGGTGGCGACGATCAGGGTGGTGCTGTGCCCGAGTGCGAACAGTGAGATCAACTTCGCCGCCCGTCGCCACTCGCCGGCCAGGAGCACGACACCGGCGATGAACAGCAGATGGTCCCAACCGGTGATCATGTGGGTGAAACCGGACCAGACGAAGTCGGTGACCGTCTGCGGACCACCACCGATCCCGTGCGCGTACGCCGCGGCCGGCAAGGCCAGCACGATCCCAGCCACGCACGCCGCCACCGCCGTGACCCGACCAACCACAGTAGACACCATGTCATCCCTCCGTCTGGGGGTTAGTCGTCGGATCCGGCCACAAAGTTCCCGCGACTAGCCGCGAAGGGCGACCACCGCTGAGCCGTGCCTCAGGCCGCCGCGGTCACGGCGCCAGGCAGGAGCGAGGTGGAGGGCTGCCCGCCACGGACGGTCCGAAATGGACGGACCGCGCGGTGGCGTGCGTGGCGGGGGAGAGGACCTGGAGCACGCGCGGGCCGATGCCGGGACCGATCACCAGGCCACCCGCGGCGATCGTGCGCAGGGCGGCGCGAACCGCCTCCGGAACGCCGGTGTCGAGCAGGTATCCGCGCGCGCCGGCCCGGACCGCCGCGAGCGCGAGGCCCACGTCATCCGCGCCCGGCAGCACCACCGTGACCGTGTCGGGGCTGCGGCGGCCGACCTCACGCACCGCGTCGAGATGCTCGCTCGCCGATCCGGCGGGCATGGGCATCGCGGCCAGGTCGACCCGGTCGGTGGCCACCGCACGCCTCAGCGCGTCGACGGTGGTGGCCTCGAAAACCCCGGTGACCCACTCTTCGCCCGCGAACAACGCGACCGTCCGCCGCCGCGTGGGACGACAGCCGTCGAGGACCAGTACGCGCACGGTCTGACCATAGCGGCGGTCACGACAGCGCGCAGGCCGATGGTCGCGCGCCGTGGTCGTGTCCCCGCTGAGGTATGTTGGCCGCACGCCGCCGCCGGCGGCCGGCGGTCCGAGACGAGGAAGGCGGAGAGCCGATCATGCGGCTGCGGGTCGATCGGTGGTGGCCGGGCTGCCTGCTGATAGCCCTCGCCATGCTGCTCTACACCGCCCATGCCGTCGCGCTGCCGCACCACGACAGCGGCGCCCCGCACGTCCACGTCGCGTCGGCGACCGTGACGTCGCCGGAGCTGATCTGCGCCGACCGCGGCCGGCCGGTCGCCGAGCACGCGTGCCGCGCCGACGCCGGCGACCACCAGATGGCCCGCCAGACCAGCCCGCAGACCACCGTGGCCGAGCCGCACGCGCCGGTCGCGCAGCTCCCGGTGGCGGCGAGTGAGGATCGCGAGCCGCCGCGAGCGGTCGTCCCCGACCTCGACCGCGCCCTGTTACAGGTCTGGCGACACTGACCTCCACACGGCCCGGGCGCACGCTTCGACGCACGACGGACCCGCCGGTCCGTCCCCGCTCGTCCGGTAGCCTGTTCCTTTGTGGACGGCACCGGCCTCTTTGCCGCGATCGACCCAGAACGGGAACGCGATGACCGCTCTATCCACGGACGGCCTGCCCCCGCGCCGTTTCGAACACACGTGGACCGGGTCCGAGGGGTCCTGGGCCTACGACCTGTGGGGCGATAGCGGGCGCCCGGTCCTCCTGCTGCACGGCCCCACGTTCGACCGCACCATGTGGTGGCCGGTGGCCGCGGAGCTCGTCGACGAGTGCACCGTGCTCGCGGTCGACCTGCCGGGCCACGGCGGCTCACCGGGCCGGGCCAGCTACAAGCTCGCGGAGCTGGTCGCCGACCTCGCCCACCTGATCGCCGGCCTCGGCCGGCGCCAGGCCCCGGTGGTGGTCGGCCATTCGGTGTCGGCGGTACTGGCCTGCTTGCTCGCCGCGCACGTCCGGGTGCGGGCGACGGTCGTGGTCGCCCAGTCGCTCGACATCCGGGCGCTGGCCGGCGGCCTGCCCGACACCGCGGACCTGCGCGGCCTGCTCCCCGAGGCCCGCCTCGACACCGTCCCGGCCGCGTACCGCGACCTCGTCGCGCCGGACGACAACGACCGGAGGCTCGCCGACTCCCTCTCCTGGATGGCCGGCCTTACGCCGGGGGAGGCGCAGCAGGTGGTCGACGACGCGCTCCGGCGGATCCACACCCCGCACCTGAGCGTCTTCGGCGACCAGCCCGACCCGGGATACCCGGACTGGCTGCGCCGCCTCGTCCCGAGCTCCCGGTGCGTGGTCTACCCGCACACCGGCCTGTTTCCGCACCTGCACGACGTCAGCCGCTTCGCCGCCGACCTGCGCGAGCTGCTGTAGCGAACCCGGCCGGGCCATGGGACCCGCCGCCGGTGCTCAGCCGGACTTGCGGTCGTGGTCGGCCCGGATCGCGGCCGCGTGGTCGGTCAAGACCTGCCGAAACCTGCCGAGGAGGTCGGCCAGCTTCTTCAGCTCGCGCGGCGGGTACGAGGCGAACAGGTCCGTGGTGGCCTGGTAGAAGTCGTCGAAGAGGCTGAATGCCCGCTGGGCGCCGGTCGGTGAGGCGTGCATCAGGATGCGGCGGCGGTCGTTCGGGTCGATCTCGCGGTGGGCGTAGCCGCCGGCCTCGAGCCGGGTGGCCATAGCGCTGATCGCCGCGGTCGTCAGCCCGAGCGTGGCGGCGACCTGCCCGGGACTCATCGGTCCGTGCCGCACCAACAGGTTCAGGCAGATCAGGTCGGTCTGGTTGACGCCGATCCGGCTGGCGGCGGCGTTGCCGATCCGGTCGATGGCCACGCTCAGGTCGAACAGGTCCTCGGTCATCGACCGCGCCAGCTGTTCGGTCTCCGGCGGCATAGGTTCCTTCATCGCGTTGATACTCAACTCACTAGATACTTAAAGCGTTTGACTATTAAACGAGCTTGAGTAATGCTAGCAAGGCCAGCGTCGTCGCCCGGCAGGCAGGGGTGATCATGAGCCTTCGACCCATCTACAACCTCGGATACCGGTTCGCCGAGGTGGCGCCATGAGCATCGAGACGGGCGCCCTGCTCTGGTCGCTGACCGGCCTGACCGCGGCCGGCCTCCTGCTCGCCGCGGCTGGCCGGCTCGGCCGGGCTCGGGCCGCCGCCTGGCTGGTCGTGCTCGGTCTGGTGATGCTCAGCGTCGAGGAGCCGCTGCTCACCCTCTTCTGGACGTTGACCGGTCCCGAGGTCGACCGCGACGGGATGGCTTCGCTGATCACCGCGCCCGCGAGCGCGCACGTCCTCGACGCCGCGATCCTGGCCACCACGTTCATGGTGCTGCTCGGTTGGGTGGCGATGACCGGGCTGCGCCGCGGCGAGCCCTGGGCCACCCGGATACTCGCCGTGGCCTGGGCCGTCGCCGCCGCCGGCATCGCCCTCACCGCGGTCACCGTCTACGCGCGCGGCCTCCCGCTGCCCACGCCCGGCGGACGTGCCGAGGGCGCCGGCTACGGATGGGAGCAGCTCGCCGTCGGGCTGCTCGCCTGGGCCAGCGGCCTGTGGCTCGCCCGGACCGGACCGGCCGCCACCCCGTCACCGCGCCACGCACCGGCCGAGCGGCGCTAGCCGAAAGGGTCTGTCGAAATGTCGATGCTCACCCCTGTTCGCGCCGGCCGTCCGGAGCCGGCGAGCCCCGCCGGCCGGCGCCGCGACCTCTTCGTGGTGCTGGTCTGGCTGGCCGTGATCGTCGGGGGTCTTGTCACCGGCGCCGGCATCTTCGACCGCTTGTCGTCCGCGGTGGACCCGGCGCCCGGCAGCGAGTCCCAGGAAGCCCGCCGCGACCTCCAGGCTCTCACCGGTGAGGGTGACCGCGTCGTCGCCGCCGTCGACGCACCGGTGGAAACGGCCGACGCGCTCGCCGCGCGGCTGCGGGCAGTGCCCGGGGTCGGGTCCGTGCGGACCTCGGCCGCCCCGACCGCCGACGGCATCCTGTTGACGGTCGGCCTGCGCGCCGGCATGCCAGATGGACAGGTCAACACCACAGTGGACTCGGTCCGACGCGAGCTGGCCACCCTGCCGGAGGGGAGTGTGAGCGCCGGGGGCTTTCCGGTCCTCGACCGGGAGGTCGGCCTCACGGCCAAGGCCGATCTGGCCCGGGCCGAGCTCGTCGCGCTTCCGATAGTGTTGATCATGCTCGGGCTCGCCGCCCGGAGTGCGGTCGGCGCGCTGCTCGGGCTGGGGATGGCGGCGACCACCACGACCGGGGCGCTGGCGACGCTGTTCGCCCTGAGCGCACTGACCGACGTGTCGAGCTTCGCGGTCAACGCGGTGACGATGTGCGGCATCGGCCTCGCCGTCGACTACGGCCTGCTGGTCATCGTCAGGTTCCGGCGAGAAAGCCGGCGCCACGCCGCGCTCGCCGATGCCGTCCGGGCCACCATGGCCACGACGGGCCGGGTCGTCGGGCTGTCCGGGCTCACCGTCGCGCTCGCCCTGGCCGGGCTGCTCGTCTTCGCCGAGCCCGTCGTGCGGTCCATCGCCTACGGCGGCATCGGCGCCGTGGGCGTCGCGGTGCTGTCGGCGGTCACCCTGCTGCCGGTGCTGCTTCGTCGCTTCGGGCACCGCATACCTCCGGCCAAGGACACGACAAGATCGGGTGGTGCCTTCGGCGGCCTCGCCCGCGTCGTCCAGCGGCGGCCACGGCTCGTAGCGATCGCCAGCCTCGGCCTGCTGGCCGTGCTCGCCGCGCCCGTGCAAGCGCTGACGCCGCAGGGCATCGACGCGCGTACGTTGCCCGCCGACTCCACGACCCGGCGGGACGCCCAGCGGCTGGAGCAACGGCTCCCGCCGCAGGCTCTTGCGTCGATCGTCGTCGTCGCGTCCGTCGACGCCACCGACCCCGCGCTGCCCGGCTACCTGGACCGGCTTCGAAGCCTGGACGACGTCACGGCCGCCCCGGTGCGGCCTGGCATACCTGGCCACCTCACCGTCGTCGACGTCGCGGTCGACGGCCCGGCCGGCGGCGCCGACGCCATCCGGACGGTCGACGACATCCGCTCGCTCGACACCGGGTTCGAGGTACGGGTCACCGGACACACCGCCCGGTTCACCGACTTCGTCGACGGGATCTCCGCCCGCCTGCCCTTCGCCGCCGCCGTCATCGCGCTGCTGACGTTCGCGGTGCTGCTGACCATCACCGGTGGTGTGCTGGTCGCCACCAAGGCCGTCGTCATGAACCTGGCGTCGCTCGCGGCAAGCCTCGGCGCGCTCGTCTGGATATTCCAGCAGGGCCACCTCGCCTCGGCCCTGGGGTTCGCGGCGGCCGGCGGGTTGTCGATCGTGATCGTCGTGCTGACCGCCGCGTTCGCGTTCGGGCTGTCCACCGACTACGAGGTGTTCCTCCTCTCCGCCGTCATGGCCGCGCGGCGCGAGGGGGCCGACACCGACGACGCCGTGGCCGCCGGCATCCAGCACACCGGCCGCGTCATCACCACCGCCGCCGCGCTCATCGTCGTCGTATTCGGCGGCTTCGCCACCAGCGACGTGCTCTTCGTCAAGCAGCTCGGTGTCGGCCTGGCCATCGCGATCGTCCTCGACGCCACGCTCATCCGGCTCGCCCTCACCCCGGCGCTGATGACCATGCTCGGCAGGCACAACTGGTCCGGCCCGGCCTGGGCCCGCCGGACGAGCGACCGGCTGTGGCGGCACAGCCTCTGACCCGCCGCCGCTCGTCCCGCGGCCGCCGTTCGTCCCGCGGCCGCCGTTCGTCCCGCGTCAGTGGCCCGGCTCGATGAGTCCCATCTGGCGCTGGAAGTCCAACTCGTCGAAGTACAGGTGATGCTCGACGACCTTCCCGTCCTTGACCGTCGCGACGTCGCAAGCCCGCATCTTGATGTGTTTGCCCGTCGCGGGCATGGTCTCGCCCGAGGGCAGCGTGATCGGCTTGGTGTTCGTGCCCTCGAACCACCCCTCGTCCACGGCCTTGTCACCAGCCTCGATCTTGCTGAGGTACTGGTACGTGGCGTCCGGGAATCCGTCGATGAACTGCCGCCAGTACTCGGCGATCTGACCCTGGCCCGTGATCTCGCCGGCGTCCGGGGTCGACAGCACGGCATTGTCGGAATACATGCGTATCACCGAATCGACGCTGTGCGCCTCGACCGCGGCCTTCGTCAGCTTGTCCAAGGTATCGCGTGCTTGTCCCATGGTTGACACCTCCCAACCTCGGATTATTCGCCGACGCCGCGGTCAGGTAGGCGGATCTTGGCAATCTGGACGATCTCCAAAATTTGCGGACCATATTTCAACTGTGTAACCATGGTTACGTTCGGCGGAGGACGGCGTCGGTGCGGTCTGGAGGGGTGTGGCGATGGAGTGGGTAACCCGCGAGCGGCCCAAGGTCGATCGGATCGCCTGCCCGTGGCTGATCCGCCGGTTCATCGATCCCGACGCGCGGATCGTCTATGTTCCGGCCGACCAGGTGCTCGCCGTGGCGGAGCGTGGCGGCGGATACTCCTTCGACACCCGCGGCGCCACCTACAGCCACCGCACGCGGCCCGACGGCGGTCAGTGGTGCACGTTCGAGACCCTCGTCCACCACTACCGGCTGGACCGGGACCCGGCGCTGGTCGAGCTCGCCCGCATCGTCCACGCGGCCGACATCGCCGCTGACGTGGACACGCATCCGTTCGGCGCCGCGCTGCGCGCCATCGGTGACGCGGGCGCCGCGGTGGAGACCGACGACCAGCGGCTGCTGGAGCGCGGCCTGTTCGTCTACGACGCCTTGTACGCACACTGTCAGCACCACACGAGCGGGGAGGTGCGACCATGATCAGCTGGTCGACCATCGCCTACGGTGCGGCCCTTTCCGCCGTGCTCGCCGGTGTTCTGGTCGCGCTCGCCGCGCCCGGCCACCGCGCCGGCGCGGGCATCACCGCCGCCCTGGGCGCGGCCGCCGGACCTGTCGCGTGGAACGCGATCCTGCGCGCCACCCACGCCGACGCCTTCTTCACCGACGCGCCCGTGGCGGTCATGCCGGCCAGCTGGCAGGACACCGGCTCGGGTGTGTTCGCCGTCGCCGCCTCGGCGCTGCTCTTCGGCCTCGGGCCGCTGGCCGCCGCGACCGCCCGCCGTGCCGCCGCGCTGTCCCTGCTGGCCGGCCTCGCGGCGTTCGTCGTCGACGTGTACCTGTACTGACACCTTGGCGCGAGCCATGTAACCGTGGTTACATAGCCCCGTGGAGCGTGGAGTGGTGTTCGTCTGCGAGCACGGGGCGGGTCGGAGCCGGGTCGCGGCGGCGCTGTTCGCCGCGTCCGCCCCGGCGGGGTGGCGTGCCGCGTCGGCCGGGCTGTCGCCGCAGGAGCGGGTCAGCCCGCACGCCGCCGCGTTGCTCGGCGCCGACGCGCGCTGGCTCGACCGGTCTCCGCCGGCGGTCCTGGCGCCCGCACCGGGCGACCTGGTCATAGCGATCGACTGCGACGTGGCCGGGGCGCGGCGGTGGACGCTGCGCGCGCCTTGGCCGGACCCGCGGGTGGGCGACGAGCTGCGCGTGCTGATCGGTGCCCTCGTCGCCGAGGAGGGCGGGGACGATGACCACCGGTGAGTGGGCGCTGCTGTCCTACCGGGTGCCGCGTGAGCCGTCCACGCCCCGGATCGCGATCTGGCGCGCCCTCAAGCGGCTTGGGGTGGCGCAGCTCGGCGACGGCCTCGTCGGGCTGCCCGCGGACGCGCGTACCCGCGAGCAGCTGGAGTGGATCGCCGAAGACGTGCTGGCGGCCGGCGGCTCGGCCAGCGTGTGGCTGGCCCGGCCCGCCTCGGCCACACACGAGCGTGACCTCGCCGCGCGGATGGCCGCCGCGCGCGCGGCGGAGTACGCGGCGGTGACGGCACAGGCCGAGGCGGCGCTGACCGCCGGAGACCGCGGCGCCGTGTCGCGGCGGCTGCGGGCCGAGCTGCACCGGATCACCCGGCGCGACTTCTTCCCGCCACCGGAGCGGGAGGCCGCCGTGCGTGCCGTCGACGCGCTCGTGGCCGCCACCGAGCCGGCCGCACCGGAGGCGTCATGAGGTGGGTGACGCGGGCGGGCGTCCACATCGACCGGGCCGCGTGCGCGTGGCTGATCGTCCGTCACGTGGACCCGGCCGCGGAGTTCGAGTTCGTCACCGACCCGGCCGAGGTGCCGCCGGGCACGACGCCGTTCGACATGCGCGGGGTCGACCTGTCCCACCACGGCGGCGACTGCACGTTCGAGACGATCCTGCGCCGCTACGAGCTGGCCGACCCGGTCCTCTGGAAGATCGGTGAGATCGTCCACGAAGCCGACCTTGACGACGGCCGCTTCGACGCCGCGGAGGCGCCGGGCCTCGACGTGCTGCTGCGCGGCCTGTCGATGACCTGCGACGACGAGCGGGTGCTGGAGCTGACGGGTCCGCTCTTCGACGGGCTGTACGAGTACCACCGCCGCGCCATGCTGCTCGGCCGGGAGCCGGCGTGAGCACCCCGACCCGGATGGCTACGGACGTGGTGCCGCTGCGGCAGGCGGTCAGGGCCTGGTTCCTGATCTCGTTGCAGACCTTCGGCGGGCCGGCCGGGCAGATCGCGGTCATGCAGCGCCACCTTGTCGACGAGCGCCGCTGGATCGGCCAGCGCCGCTTCCTGCACGCGCTCAACTACTGCATGCTGCTGCCCGGCCCGGAAGGCCAGCAGCTGGCCATCTACGTCGGCTGGCTGCTCAACGGCGTGCGCGGCGGCCTGATCGCCGGCACCCTCTTCGTCCTGCCCGGCCTTGTCGCGCTGCTCGCCCTCTCCGCCGTCTACGTCGGGTACGGCGACACGACCGCGGTCACCGCCGTCTTCGCGGGCCTGGCCCCGGCCGTCGTCGCGATCGTCGCCCAAGCGGTCTGGCGGGTGGGCAGCCGAGCCCTGGGCAACCGGTTCCTGGTCGGCTTCGCGGTCGCCGCGTTCGTGGCCCTGGCCGTGTTCGGCGTGCCGTTCCCGATCGTCATCGCCCTCGCGGCGGTGGCCGGCTGGGTCCTGCACCGGTGGCGTCCCCTGCTGATCTCCGCGAGCGGGCACGGCAACGGTGACGGCGGGCCGGCGCCGCTGATCCCCGACGACGCCTTGCACCACGACCAGCCGACCGCCCGCCGCGCCGCCACCATCCTGGCCGTCGGGCTGCTCGCCTGGTTCGCCCCGGTGGCCCTCGTGGCCGCGACGACCGGCACCGGCAGCGTGTACACCCAGCAGGGGCTCTTCTTCTCCGGCACCGCCGTGGTCACCTTCGGAGGCGCATACGCCGTCCTGGCGTACGTCGCGCAGCGCGCGGTCGAAGACTACGGCTGGCTGTCCACTTCGGACATGGTGCGCGGCCTCGCCCTCGCCGAGACCACACCCGGCCCGCTCATCATGGTCGTGCAGTTCGTGGCGTTCCTCGGCGCCTACCACGACCCGGGCGGCCTCAACCCGTGGGCGGCCGGGGTGCTCGGGTCGCTGCTGACCTGCTGGGTGACGTTCGTGCCGTGCTTCCTGTTCATCCTGCTCGGCGCGCCGTACGTCGAGCGGCTGCGCGGCAACCACACCTTGTCGGCGGCGCTGACCGGCATCACCGCCGCCGTGGTCGGCGTCATCGCCAACCTCGGCCTCTACTTCGCCGTCCACACCTTCTTCGCCGCCAACCACACCGTCACCACCGGACCGCTGCACCTGCGGCTGCCGGACCCCACCACCCTGCGGCCCGTACCGCTGGTGATCGCCGTGGTCGCCGCCGTCCTGCTGTTCGCGCGGAAGTGGTCCGTGCTGCGGGTACTCGCGGTCAGTGCCGGCCTGGGCCTGGCCGCCGCGCTGATCGGTTTCTGAGACCGCGGGCGTTACGGCTAGAGCTTTCGGGGTTAAGGTCGGCGCTTGTCCACAATGTCCCCGGTCCGCCAAGCCGGCGCCGACGCGAGCCAGGCGGGCCCCGATCGCGGGCAGTAGCCGCCGCGCCGGGTAACGGGCACCATGCTCGCGATCTAGAACGGTTAGGGCGCTATATCGACCCTAACCGTTCTAGATTCACACCTATGGCCCGAAGTCGATTACGCTACGTTACCGGCGGTGCGGCGGCATCCGCACATTTCGGCTATTTTGGGCTGCCGCGATGTCGATCGTGGTCCAAGCCGCCGCTCCCCGTGGCCGCACCCATCCGCCGCTGGCCATGCGCCAAAGGATCCCCGCGTGCCCGGGTCCCGGGCAGGCCTTCTCGGGGCCGGTGTAGCCGGGCCCGGGGTGAGATTGCCCAGACGCGGAGGGTGAGGCCGCGGGAGCGACGGTCTGGACCACGACGGACATCGCGGTAGCCCAAATCCTTTGTCTGGAAAGGGTTTTCGCCGCCACGCGGGCCAAGGGCCACCCGACTCAGATCGGGAAGTGGCCCAGGCGCCAGTGCCAGTGGCGGCCGGCCTTCAGGTGGTCGACGACCGCGCGTTGGAGGACGGTGCGGGGCGAGAGCTGGTCGAGCGGCGTCGCCAGGGTGCGGAACACGAAGCGCAGCACCTCGACGTCGGGGTCCAGCCACTCCGGCTCCTCGTAGGGTTCCAGCTCGAACCTCCGCTGGAACCGGACGATGTTGGAGTCCTCGGGCAGGTACTCGAGCAGCTGCGGGTCGAGCAGCCACGAGCCGCAGGAGAACGCCGTGTAGCGCTCGTCGGGAAAGTGGCGCGGGAAGAACGCGCGGGCCTCGTCGAGCGACGCCGAGACCGCCTCGGGGGTCATCGGGCCCGAGTCGGGGATGTGCAGGCCGAGGGAGGTGCCGCCGCGCTGGAACTGCAACCGGCCCAGCTCGTAGAGGCCGCCGCGCGCGTGCAGCGTCAGCCAGCCCTGCATGACCGGCCAGCCCTCGCGGTGCATCCGCCGGTCGATCGCGAGGTTGCGGCCCAGGTCAGCGAGCGTCGCCCAGGACACCGCGGCGGCGATGCCGTGGTCGCGGTGGTATCCCGTGACGACGTCGACAAGGGCCAGGTACGCGTACACGTACAGGTGGCGCCAGGCGGGGCCCCGCTCGCGGGGCAGCTCCGGGCCGGGCGCCAGCCAGTCGTGGCCGCCGAGGTCGGCGCGGACCAGGGCGATCGAGCGGTCGAGCAGCCAGCGCAGCTCCGGAGTCCACAGTGGAGAGTCGGGGTCGGGCCAGCCCGCCATGATCTCGGCGGCGTCGTCCGGCCGCACCGCGAGCCGGTCGAGGAGCGCGGGCGCGTCGGCCTTGGCGGGCAGCGGCGCCGACGGCCGGTCACCGGCCAGCTGGTGGACGCGGTCGATCTCCTCGACGGGCACCCCGAGCCGGGCGGCGATGTCGTCAAGGTCCACGCGGAAGACCCTACCGGCCGGCCTCGGCCGTGGCACCGCCCGAGCGGCGTGGGGGCGCCGAACGTCCCGAGCCGGCGGTCTCAGCCGGGCCGGCGCAGGCCGGCGTCGCGCAGAAACGTGAGTACGGCCGCCACCCGGCGGTGGATGGCCTGCTCGCCGCTCAGTCCGAGCTTGGCGAAGATGGCGTTGACGTGTTTCTCCACTGAGGACTCCGACAGCGTCAGGTGCGCGGCGATGCCCGCGTTTCCGCGGCCCTGGGCCATCTCCCGCAGCACGTCGAGCTCGCGCGCGGTCAGCTTACCCAGCGGCGACTCGCGGAGGCGGGAGCGGCGGGCGACCAGCGCCTCGACGACCTTCGGGTCGATCACCGAACCGCCCGAGGCCACGTCGCGCAGCGCGGACAGCAGGTGGTGCAGGTCGCCGACGCGGTCCTTGAGAAGGTAGGCGAGTCCGGCGGTGCCGTTGCGAAACAGCTCGAAGGCGTAGGACTCGTCGGCGTACTGGGACAGGATCACCACGCCCACGGTCGGGTCGGCCGCCTTGATGGCGTGTGCCGCGTCGATGCCTTCCATGGCGCGCGCTCCGCCCCGTTCGGCGGGGGAGCCGGCCGGTGGCATCCGGATGTCGGTGAGCACCGCGTCCGGCCCGGTGCGCCGCACCGCGTCGAGCAGCTCCGGAGCCGAGCCGACGGCGGCCAGCACGGTCACCTCGCCGGTGTCCTCCAGCAGCCGGCGGGTGCCCTCGCGGACCAGGTAGTTGTCGTCGGCGATCACGATGCGCAGCTGGTCAGCCATCCGCGTCCTCCGGCCCGGTCAGCGGAATCTCACCGCGCAGCGTGGTGCCCCGGCCGGGCACGCTGGCGACGTCGAACGTTCCGTCCACGATGGACATCCGGTCGGCCAGGCCGGCGAGGCCCAGGCCGCGCCCGGCGACCGGGTCGAAGCCGCGACCGTCGTCGCGGACCTCCACCACGAGGCGGCCGTTCGGCTGTGCCAGTCCGACCGTCACCTGCCCGGCGCCGGAGTGCTTGACGGCGTTGGTCAGCGCCTCCGACAGCAGGTACCATGCCGCGGTCTCGACCTGCCGGGGGTACCGCACGCCGCGCAGGCTCGCCTCGGCCTCGATGACCACCTCGAGGGGGAGCCGGCCGGCATGGCCTTCCAGGGCTTCGAGCAGGCCCTGGTCGGCGAGTACCGCCGGGTGGACGGAGTGGGCGAACTCGCGCAGCCCGGCCAGCAGCGCGCCGAGGTCCTGCTGGAGCTCGTCGAGCGACGCGCCGGCGCGCGGGTCGCCGCGGCGCAGGCGTTCCCGGGCCATCGCCAGCTTCGCGATGCTCACCACCAGATCCTGCTGCACGCCGTCGTGCAGGTCGCGCTGGATCCGCTGGCGTTCGGTGTCCTGCGCCCGGGCCAGGCGGGCCCGGGAGGCGGTCAGCTCGGCCGCCTGCCGGCGGATGACCTCCAGCCGGTTGGCCAGCTCGGCGGACAGATGCAGGTTGTGCAGGGCGGTGGCGGCCTGCCCGGCGAGGTGGCCGAGCAGCGCGCGGTCTTCGGCCAGCAGCGGGCCGTCCGGGCGTTGGCCGCACTCGATCCGCCCGATCACCCCGTCGGCGTGGGTCAGCGGCACCACGAGCGCGGGCTCGGCGGGCTCGCCCGGGCCGATGCCCGAGGCGCCGGTCAGCGGAGCCGCGCCGGCGCCGGTCGGGTCCAGCACCACCCGGGCCCAGCGCAGGCCCAGCCCGTGCCGGACCACGTCGGCGAGCTCCGGCAGCAACGCGGCCGGGCCGGGCGACGACTCCAGCGTCGTCCCGAAGCGGGCGAGGATCTGGTACCCGTCGAGCCGCGCGCCGAACAGGCATCGGTCCGCCCACCGCTCCAGGCCGCGCCGGGCGGGTTGGAACAGCAGCGTGGCGCCCACGGCGAGCAGCACCGCCACGCCGACCGGCAGGTACCGGCTGGCCAGGACGCCCGAGGCCGCGGCGACCGCCACGAAGGCCACCGTGATCAGAGCCACCAGCGTGCGGTAGACCAGCGAACGGCGCAGCGGTCGGTCGATGCCCAACACCCCGTCGTGGAAGACCGCGACCACGAGCGAGCCGAGGGTCAGCACGAGGATCACCGGCCACGTGACCCAGCCGGCGAACTGCACCCAGGCCGGGTCCATGACCCAGACCAGCGCCGTGAACGGCAGCGCCACGCCCATCCCCGCGACCATGCCCAGCAGCAGCCAGCGGATCCGGCGCCGTTCGGACGGCGGGTAGCGCCGGTAGCGCAGAGCCAGCATGACGAGCCCGGCCGCGAGCCACGTCGCGAACATGTAGTACGCGAAGCTCGCCGCCGGGGCGAGTGGCGCGGCGGCCGGCCAGTAGAACGGGCTGGCGATCGTCGGCTCGTCAGGGCCGGGCCACCCCTCGGGCAGCGTCGGGTTGGACAAGGCGTGCAGCACCGGCAAGATCAAACCCAGCAGCGCCGCCGTCCACAGCGTCCACCGCACGCCGCGCCGATCCACCACACCGGTCGGAAACAGCCCGATCACGGCGATCGCGGCCACCACACTGGCGGTGCCCACCCACATCCGCACCAGGGCGACCACCCACGAGTACGACCAGCCGGCCACCTCCTGCAGGACGGCGTCGCCGAGGCAGACCTCGGCCGCGAACGCCGCTCCGGACGCGAGCAGCCATGTCGACATGGGGTGGTCGGGTCGCCGGAGCACGGCGGCGAGGCCGACGGCGTAGAACGGGCCGGGCCCGACCAGCACCCAGCCGACGCTCGACGGATCGCCGACCGCCAGCTCGATCGCCACGGCCACGGCCAGCGCGGCGCCACCCGTGACCGCGAACACGACGGGTACCGGCCGCATGGTCACAGTCTGAGCCGGCACGGGCGCCGGGGGAAGGAGGACCACCGCAACCGGGGGTGGAGGCCAGCCTCACCCCGGTCGGCGGCCTGCCTGGTGTCCGGGTACGCGATCCCGTCCTAGCGTCGGGCGGCATACCCACCAGCGCCACGCAAGGAGCGACGATGACCACGCAAACCGGCGCCATCACCGACCCGACCGCCGCGCCGCCACCACCGGCGCAACGCGGTCCGCGCGCCACGCTTCAGGTGCTGCGGGTCGTCGCGGTACTGCACTCGCTCGCGTTCCTCGGCCAGCCGGTGTTCGCCGGCGGATACCTGATGGGGGACGTCGACGCGCTCGCCCTGCACGACGCCAACGCGTTCGTGATCACCGCGTTCGACGTGGTCCAGCTGGCCTGCGCGGTCGTCTACTTCTGGAAGGGGCGCGGGGCGGCGTGGCCGATCTGGGCCAGCCTCGCCATCGCGCTCGCCGTCGAGGTCCAGGTCGGCATGGGGTACGAGCGCCTGCTCGTGGTGCACCTGCCGCTGGGGGTTTCGCTCGTCGTCGGGCAGATCCTGACCACCGTGTGGCTCTTCCGGGCGGCCGCCGCGACTGCCCGGCCGCGCCGCGCCCGCCGTTCCGGTCGGGAGCGTGCGCGGTGAGGCGGCGGCATGTCCTCGGGGCGCTCGGGCTCTCGGCGCTCGGCGTGGCGAGCTTCGGCGGCCTCGGCCTCGCGGTGCCGCGCGGGCAGACCGGTGAGCTGCTGCGCAGCCGCGCTCGGCTGCCCCGCCCGTACACGGTGCCGCTGCCCGTCCCGCCGGTCGCGCGGCCGGTGCGCGGCGACGCCACCACCGACTTCTACGAGCTCGTCCAGCGCGAGGCGGACCAGGAGATACTGCCCGGGCTGCGGACCCGGGTCTACGGCTACGACGGCACGTTTCCCGGCCCGACGCTCGTCACCCGCGGCGGCCGCCCGGCCGTGGTCACGCACCGCAACGAGCTGCCGCTCCCGGTGGCCGTGCACCTGCACGGCGGCCACACCCCGGCGGACAGCGACGGCCACCCCACCGACCTGATCCCGCCCGCCGGCCGGCGCGACTACACATACCCGTCGCGGCAGCGGGCGGCCACGCTCTGGTACCACGACCACCGGATGGATTTCACCGGCCCGCAGGTGTACCGCGGCCTGGCGGGATTCCACATCGTCACCGACGACGAGGAGGAGGCGCTCGGGCTGCCGGCCGGCGACCGCGACATCCCGCTGATGATCACCGATCGGGCGTTCGACGAGGACGGCTCGTTCCGCTACCCCGCGCAACACCACGGCGCCGGAGTCACCGACGCCTACATGGAGGGCGTGCTGGGCGACGTGATCCTCGTCAACGGCGCGCCCTGGCCGGTGCTGGAGGTGACCGCCGCCCGATACCGCCTGCGGTTGCTCAACGCCTCCAACGCCCGCCGCTACCGGCTCAGCCTCGACCCGCCACGGACACCGATCGTGCAGATCGGTTCGGACGGCGGCCTGCTGGAACGGCCGATCGAACACTCCGCGGTGCTCCTGGCCCCAGGCGAACGGTGCGACGTCGTGGTCGACTTCGCCGCCTTCGCCCCCGGCGCCGAGGTGACGATGCGCAACGGCCTCGGCGGCGGGGACACCCGCGAGGTGATGCGATTCCGGGTCACCGGTCGCGGCGGCGACGGCAGCCAGGTCCCACGGCAGCTGAGCCGCATCGAGCCGCTGCCTCGGCAACGGGCGGTGCGCACCCGCACCTGGCGCTTTCGCCGGGCACCCACCGGCGAGCACCCCGGCTGGCTGGTCAACGGCCGCGCCTTCGACCCCGACCGGATCGACGCCGACATCCAGCTCGGCGAGGTCGAGATCTGGCGGTTCGCCTCCGACCTGCACCACCCCGTGCACGTACACCTCGACCCGTTCCAGGTGCTCAGCCGCCGCGGCGGCGACCCCGGCCCGCACGACGGCGGCTGGAAGGACACAGTGGACATCTCTCCCAGCGAGTCGGTGGACGTGGCCGTGCGCTTCACCGACTATCCCGGGCGCTACCTGCTGCACTGCCACAACCTCGAACACGAGGACATGGCCATGATGGCCACATTCCAAACCAGCTAGGTTTCGGCGCCGGGGTTGGTCCGAGATGGACATTTCCCGGGCCCGTGTCAGCGGCGGGCCGTCGCTCCCGCCGGAGACCGCGGTGGCCGGCGGCTCGCCAGGGCTCGCCGAGATCCCCGGCCCCCGCTGCCACCTCCGCGCGCCAAGCCCACCGCACGTCTCTCCCAGGCGGCTTGGACCACGACGGACATCGCGGTAGCCCAAAATGGTCGAAATGTGCGGGTGCCGCCGCACCACCGGTAACGTAGCGTGACCAGCTTCGGCCCGTAGGTGTGGATCTAGAACGGTTAGGGTCGATATAGCGCCCTAACCGTTCTAGATCGCGAACCTGGTGCCCGTTACTCGGCGCGGCGGCTACTGCCCGCGACCGAGGTCCGCCTGGCTCGATCGGCGCCGGCGTGGCGGTCACTTGGGGCGACGAAGGCCTCTGACGACCCTTCTCGCCCGCCGAGTCGGCAGCTGACGCGGACCCGGGAAGTCCTCTCGAGACTCCATGGCCAACTCTAGGTGAGTGGCACGGGGTCGGGACCACGACGGACGTCGCGGTAGCTCGGAATATCCAGAAAGGACGTACGGCGAGGGGCCGACGGTGGATGCGTTGTAGAAGCGCCTGGGGGTGAACGCTTTGCCCCCAGGCGCTTCGTCAGTCTGTCCCTAGTGGAATGCGTTTGGGTTTACCTGAACGAGCTGCCCGGCGTGCGGAATGCCGAGGAAGCTGGCGATGCTCCACGACGAGGCGTAGAGGCGCCCGCCGAAGTACCTCAGGCCGGTCGGCATGGTGACCTGGGCGTGCGTGATCTTGCCGTGCTCGATGCGGGTGATCCGGCCCACTGTGGACGGATCGAATCCGGGTGGCGGCTCGCCGGCCGGGGCGCCGTAGAGCACCTCGGAGGCGTAGACGGTGCCGGTGGGCGCCACGGCTATGCCGGTCAGCGACGTGAATCCGTGCCAGACCCGGAGCACCTTGCCGGTCCGGCCGTCGAGCTTCCAGATGGCGGCGGCACCGGGCTGCTCCGCGCCGAGCGTGGACACGTACACGTACTTGCCGTGCACCGCGACGCCGGTCGGTACCGAGTCGCAGCCGACGGTGCCGGGGTTGGCCTGCGCGCCGGGCGCGAGGCATTCGGGTGTCTTGGCGGTCGGTGGGACGAAGTAGGTGGAGACCTTGCCGGTGCGCGGATCCACGCGGAGGACGTCGTTGGCTCCGCCGTCGGCGATCAGCAGGCCCCATTGCGTGTACGTCATGCTGAACGGGTTCGACAGGGCGTCGAAGGGCTGACCCGACGGGTCGAACTGCACCTGCCCGTCCGGGTTGTGCTCGAGCTCGTAGGCCATGAGGTCGGCGAGCACCCGGACACCCGTGCCGTCCTTATTGGCCACCAGCAGCGAGGCCGGGGGATACGCGGACGGTGGTGGCGGGCCTTCCGGGCCGCCGCCGCCCAATACGACGTAGATCTTGTCGGCGTGCGTCGCCACGCCCGAGGGGCCCGGGAGCCCGGAGATGACGGTCTGTTGCGCACCTGTCTTGAGGTCGACCGCGGTGATCTCACCGGTGTCTCCCTCCGCGACCACGGCGCGCGTCGACGACGTGACGTCCAGACCGAACGGTCCGTCGAGGCCACCGGTGATGGTCCTGACGGGCGGTATCGAATGTCCGGCGGATGCGGGTGTCGGGAAGGCTGCCAGCACGGTCAGCGCGCTTGTGCCGACGACGGCGAGCGCTCTCAGCGCATAGGGACTTCTCATCCTCTCCCTTTCACACTCGTTCTGTTTTCCCCGCAGCTCCTTTCATGTGCGGTCAGTCTGCAACGCGCCGTGAGCCACGTGAGGTGATACGGCGTGACTGGTCTTGTCTTGTCGGATAGCCGACCACGATCGGGGTAACCGGATCGGCCAGGCCGATAGGGGGCTGAAAGCTGATCGATGGGGTGGGTCGCTGAGCTGTGCCGCGTGAGCGACCCAACCCCGGCAGCGCGCCCGGTGAACTGGCCCGTCGAGCTGCGCAGCGACACATTTACCCTGCCCACGCCCGAGATGCTGCGGGCGATGTCCACCGCGGAGCTGGGCGACGACGTCTACGGCGAGGATCCGACCGTGCGCGCGCTGGAGGAGCTGTCCGCGGAGGTCCTCGGCAAGCGGGCCGCGTGCTTCATGCCGACCGGGACCATGGCCAACCTGGCCAGCATCCTCACCCACTGCCCGCGCGGCTCCAAGGTCGTCGTCGGCGCGGACTCCGACATCTACGCAGAACCACAGCGGCGGCCACGTCCTGCCGATGTCGTACCTGGCCGAGGTCGCCCGGCTCGCGGGGGAGCGCGGGTTGCCGGTCCACCTGGACGGCGCGCGCGTCTTCAACGCCGCGCTGGCCATCGGGGTGGATCCGGCGGAGATCGCCCGCTACGTCGACTCGGTGCAGTTCTGCCTCTCCAAGGGCCTGGGCGCCCCGGCCGGCTCGATGGTGGTGGGCACGGAGGCGTTCGTGGGCGGTGTGCGGCGGGTCCGGAAGCTGCTCGGCGGCGGCATGCGGCAGTCCGGGGTGCTGGCCGCCGCCGGGATCGTGGCGCTGCGCGAGCGCGACCGCCTCCGCGAGGACCACGCGACCGCCCGGCGCCTCGCCGAGGGGCTCGCCGCTATCCCCGGTATCGAGGTGGAGCCGGCGGAACCGCGCACCGGCGATGGACGTGATCCGGGTACGCGGCGAGGACGACCTGCGCGCGGCGGAGCGTGCCGTGATCGCCGGCTTCGAGCTGACCCGGTTCGAGCCCTACCGAGGCGGCGAGTTGTTTCCGATGGCGCTGCTCGACCAGCCGGGCGTCGACGTGTTCGTCGCCTACCTGGACGGCGAGGTCGCCGGGGCGTGCGTCACCATCGAGGCCAACGGCTACGGCAGCCACTACTGGGTCGGCACCCCGCCGGCTTTCCGCTCCCGCGGCGTGGGCCGGGCGGTGATGCTCGGCTCCCTGGCCCACCTGGTCGACCTGCCGGTCACGCTCACGTCCTCCCGCCTCGGCCTGCCGTTGTACGAATCGCTGGGCTTCACCGCCGCGGCCCCGTCGACCTGGTGGTCGTCACGCTGACCGCGAGGCCGCGGGAGCTACGGTCTCTACCACGACGGACGTCGCGGTAGCTCAAATCCTTGGAACGATGCTTGACAAGCCCCCGCCTCCGGTGTGGACGATGCGGCGTGCGAATTGTCGTGGTGGGTGGGAGCGGTCTGATCGGGGCCCATGTCGCCGACGTGCTGCGCGAGCGTGGGCACGCGGCGACCACGGTGGCGCGGACCGCGCGTCCGGGCATCGACCGCGTGCTGGATGTCGAGTCGGCGCCGGTCGACGAGCTGCGGACGCTGCTCGCGGGGCATGACGGCGTGGTGTACGCGGCGCGCACGGAGGAGCAGCGGCCGCTGCGCAAGCCGATCTACCCGGTGTTTCGCCGAAACATGGTCGAGCCGGTGGTGCGCCTGTTCGCCGCGGCCCGCGACGAGGGTCTCACCCGCGGGGTCATCATGGGGTCCTACTACACCTACTTCGACCGGCAGTATCCACAGTGGAGTCTCGCGGCCCGCCACACCTACGTCCGGTGCCGGGTGGAGCAGGCGCGGGAGGGGCGGGAGGCGGCCGGCGCGGGGCTGCCGGTCGCGGTGCTGGAGCTGCCGTTCGTCTTCGGGCGGGCCGGTGACCGGCTGCCCAACTGGGCCGGTCCGCTGGATCGTTGGGCGCGGTCCCGCCTGCCGCTGGTCATGCCCGCGGGCGGGACCGCCGCGACCTCCGCGGGCGGGGTGGCCGAGGTCGCGGTCGACGCTCTGGAGCGGGCCGGTGGTGAGGACATCCCGGTCGCGGACGAAAACCTCACGTGGCACGACATGATGGCGCGCATCGCCGAGGCGGTCGGGCGGCGCCGCAAGGTCGGCCGGCTGCCCACCGGCGTCGCGCGGGCCGCCCTCCGGCTCGGCGGCGGGCTGCAGGCCCTCGGCGGCAAGGAGTCGGGCGTCAACCCCAGCCACGCGGCCGGCCTCCTGCTCGCCGAACTGTTCGTCGAGCCGGCGACCGGGCGCTCGCTGGACGCGGCGCTGCGCGAGACGTTCGCCCGCACGACGCCGACCACATAGGACGGCCCTGCACGCCTGGCGCCCCCCGCCACCGCTGAGACGCGCGATCGTGGCACCCGGATATCCGGGTGCCACGATCGGTTGGCGGTCGGGTTCGGCTACGGGGTGATGTCCGCGCAGGGGGCGGTGCCGTCCACCACGCAGTTGGTGGGCGGGCTGCCGATGCCGCCCATCGGCAGCGTGAACTGGAAGCTGCCGCCCGGCTGGATCGGGTACGGGTCGTTGGACCCCCGGCTCACCGTGATGTGCCGGCCGTTCGGGATGTCGGCGAACTGTATCCGTACGAATGGCGACGGCCACGGTGTCGGCCAGGTGTCCAGCGGCAGGTCGAACTCCACCCGCCAGTCGTAGTCGGGCTCGCTGGTGTCGTCGGTGACGAGGAAGCTCAGCGTGTGGTACGTGTGCCCGTTGTACACGCTGCTGAGGCGCTTGTACGTGGCCGTGGCGGCGTTGGCGACCGCCGCCGGCGCCAGGGCCATCAGCGCGCCGGTCAGGGCGGCGGTGGCGACGAGGATGGGGCGGCGGAAGGCCCCGCGTCGAAGATTCATGGCCAATAGTGTGACGTGCATCAATGGCTAGCAACAGGTTCGAACGACGGATGTAACTCAGTATCGCCATGTGTTATTAACGAGTGAGCGATCTGCGCGATGCAGAAGTAAAAGTGTGCGCGATGCAGAAGTCGAGTCTTTGTTTAGTTGATTTCGAGGCCCGACTGGGACGATTGTCGTCTGATCGGTGTCCATTATCCCGTGTCACTGAAAAGGGAAAAGCAGCTATCCGAACTTCTACAATCTCGAGCTGCAGCTCTTCGGCAGCACGTTCGTCGGCATGAGCCACGTGGAGTTCATGGAGGACCAGACCGTCTACAACCCGTACTGGCGGACGCTCCGCGGTGGGCCCGGCCGCCGCCAAGCGTGCCGGCCCCCGCGGTGAAGTCGAATTGAAGGCGGCTCGCGTTACGGTCGCCTCGCTGCAGAGCGATTGCAGCGGTCCTCCAGCCGCCCAGGCCAGCATGCCCGCCTGGAAGGCGAGCGGAGGACCGGTGACCGACATGGTGTTGCTCAGCGACGAGCGGATCGCGGCCGTGCCCGTACGGGAGTGCGGCGAGCCACTCGTCGACCTTCGGACCGTGGGGGAGTTCGATGTGGACGACCGGCAGGCGGACCCCGGCGGCTGGTACGCCCGGGTGCGCATCGGCGTCGCCGGGCGGCTGCGGGCCGCGCAGCGGGCGCTCCCGGACGGGTACCGGCTGGTGGTCGTCGAGGGCTACCGCCCGCCGGAGCTGCAGCGGCGCTACTTCGCCGAGCACGTGGCGTTCCTGACCGGGCGATACCCGGGCCTGCCGGCGGCGCGGGTGCGGGAGCGGGCCAGCGCCTACATCGCCCCGCCGGAGGTGGCGCCGCACCCGACCGGCGGCGCGGTCGACGTCACCCTGCGCGGCCCGGACGGGGCGCTCTGCTGGATGGGCACCGAGGTCAACGCCTCGCCGGAGGAGAGCGACCGCGCCTGCTACACCGACGCGCCGAACATCACCGAGGGCAGCCGAGCCAACCGGGCGACGCTGCGTGCGGCGATGGGCGTGGGCGGCTTCGTCAACTATCCCAGCGAGTGGTGGCACTGGTCGATGGGTGAGCGGTACTGGGCGTTCGTGACCGGCGCGGGATCCGCCCGGTACGGTTCGCTGGCGGCGGCACGGGGGATCGATGGAATTCCGCCTCCTCGGGGCACCTGAGGTCTGGTCGGACGGCCAGCGGCTGGAGCTGACCGCCGGCAAGCCGGTCGCGCTGCTCGCCGCCGGGCTGCTGCGGGCCAACCGGATCGTCTCGACGGCGTCCCTTGTGGACGCGATCTGGGGCGACGCGCCGCCGGCCACCGCGGCGGCGCTGGTGCAGACGTACGTCTCGAACCTGCGGCGCACCCTGCGCACCGGCGGGCGCCAGGTGATCGTGACCCGCCCGCCCGGCTACCTCTTCGACGTCGCGCCGGACGCCGTGGACGTGGCCCGGTTCGAGGCGCTCGCCGCAGACGGGCGCGCGGCCGCCGCGGAGGGCCGGTACGGGCCGGCCGCCGAGACGCTCCGGTCCGCATTGGACATCTGGCGGGGACCGGCGCTCGACGGCCTCAACAGCGCGGTCCTGCGGCAGGCCGCGAACGGCCTGGACGAGCTGCGCCTCACCGTCGTCGAGGAACGTGTCGCGGCCGAGCTGCGGCTGGGCCGGCTCGCCGCGCTGGCCGCCGAGCTCGCCGCGCTCGTCGCCACGTACCCGCTGCGGGAGACGCTGCGCGCGCAGCAGATGCTCGTGCTGTACCGGCTGGGTCGCCCGGCCGACGCGCTGGAGGCGTACCGGCGGGCCCGGCAGGTGCTCCGCGACGAGCTGGGCGTCGAGCCCGGCGCCGAGCTGCGCCGGCTGCACCAGGCGATCCTGCGCGAGGACTCCGACCTGGCCGGCGAGCCGGCCGCCAAGAAGACACCGGCACCGGCACCGCCGCCCGCGGACCAGGTCACCGTCGATCAGGTACCAAGGCAGCTGCCGACCCGGGCGGGCGAGCTGGTCGGCCGCGACGCGGAGGAGGCCGCGCTCGCCGGGGCGCTGCGCGCGGCGGCGACCGGTGACCGTCCGGTGTGCTGCGTCATCACCGGCAAGGCCGGCAGCGGCAAGACCGCGCTCGCCAACGCGGTCGCCCACGCGGCCGGCGAGGCGTTTCCCGACGGGCAGCTGTACGCGATGTTCGGCGGCGCCGGGGCCGAGGAGACCCGCGAGGTCCTGGGCGCGTTCCTGCGCGCGCTCGGCGAGCCGGCGGCACAGCTGCCCGACTCGGTGGAGGAGCGGGGCGCGCTGTTCCGCAGCCGCGTCGCCGGCCGGCGGATGCTCGTCGTGCTCGACAACGCCGGCTCGGAGGCGCAGGTCCGGCCGATGCTGCCGGCGCACGGCGGCAGCGGGGTGGTGCTCACCAGCCGCACCGCGCTGCTCGGCCTCGAGGCGCGGTGCCACCTGACGCTCGACGTACTGCGGCCGGAGGACGCGCTCCGGCTGCTGGCCCGGCTCGTCGGCGACGACCGGACGGCGGCCGAGCCGGACGCGGCCGAGGAGATCGTGCGGCTGTGCGGCGGACTTCCGCTGGCCATCCGCACGGTCGGCGCCCGGCTTGCCCTGCGGCGGCGGTGGCCGCTGAGCGTGCTCGCCGGCCGCCTCCGCCACGAGCACCGGCGCCTGGACGAGCTCGTCGCCGGCGACCTGGAGGTGCGGGCCAGCCTCCAGCTCAGCTACGCCGGCATGGCCGACCCGGTGCGGCTGGCGTTCCGCCGGCTCGGCGTCGTCGGCCCGGCGCAGTTCTCCCCATGGCTGCTCGCCCCGCTCCTCGACGTCAGCGCCGCGAAGGCCGAGTACGTCGCCGACCTGCTGACCGACGCCCTGCTCATCGACGCCACCGGCGTCGCCGTCGACGGCCATCCGCGATACGTCATCCATGAGCTGACCCGCCTCTTCGCCCGGGAACGGGCCGACGCCGAGGAGCCGGCGGAGGAGCAGCGCCGGGCGATGGAACGCCTCGGCGAGCTGCTGCTGGGCCTGATCGACGAGCTGCGGATCCGCACGCCCGGCGGGGGCGGCCGGGGTGCGCTGGGCGCGCGCCCGGCCCGCACGCTCGCGGTCCCGCTGCCGGACGACGTACCGGCCTGGCTGGAGCAGGAGCGGTCGGTGCTGGTGCAGACGGTGGTGCGGGCCAGCCAGCTCGGCCTGCACCGGCTCGCCTGCGAGCTGAGCGCGGCGCTGCTGTCCTCGTTTCGCCTGCGCAACAGCTTCGACGCCTGGTGGCGCACGCACGAGGCCGCGCTCGGCGCCGCGCGTACCGCCGGCGACCGGCTCAGCGAGGCGATCCTCCTACGTGGACTGGGGCAGCTGCGCTACCAGCAGGACCGCCTGGCCGACGCCGCGGAGCTGTACGGGCAGGCGCTCGCCATGTTTCGGGCCGAAGGCGACCGGGGTGGCGAGGCGGACTGCCTGATCGGCGTCGCCGCCGCGTATCGCGAGCTGGGCCGCTTCGGGCCGGCCCGGCAGCTGCTCGACGAGGCGAACGAGCTGTACGTGCGGCTCGGCCGAGGCGCCGGAATCGCCGAGTGCGCGTACGGCATCGGCTACGTCGACCGGGAGGTGGGCGACCTCGCCGGCTCGCTGTCGGCGCTGGAGCGCGCCCTGGCCGCGTACCGGGCGGCCGGCGACCCGCGCGGCGAGGGCCTGACCCTGCGGTCGATGGCGCTCACCCACCGCGCCGCGGGCGCGCTCGCCGATGCGGAACGGCTGTCCGTGGAGGCTATCGCGGTGCTCGCCGGGATCGGCGACGAGCTGCTCGTGGCCTACGGCCGGCAGTGCCTGGCGAAGGTCCACATAAGACAGGGACGGTGCGGGTCCGCGGTGGAGCCCCTGCGGGAGGCGCTCGCCGTCTGCGCGACCCTCGGCGACCGCTTCGGCGAGGCGCTCATGCGCCGGACGATCGGCGAGCTGCACCTGGCGGGCGGCGACCTCGACCGGGCCGCCGAGCACCTGAGCGCCGCGCGCGAGCACTGGGCCGCGATGGGGCTGGACCTGTTTCGCGCCCGCGTCGAGCGCGACCTTGCCGAGACGTACCGGCGCCGCGGCGACCACGCCGCCGCCGAGGAGCTGCGCGCGGTGGCGCTGGCCACCTTCGCGCGCTGCGGCAGCCGCGAACAGGTCGAACTGGCCGTACAGCCGGGCTGAAGGCGGCCTCCGGCGCCGCTGCAGGACGGCTGCAGGGAGCGCATCCACTGTGGTGCGCGACGACGAACCTCGTCGCGTGAAACAGGAGGAGTCCCGTGTCCATTCGAGAAAGATCCCGGCGGCTTGTCGGCGCGCTCGCCGTCGCCACCGCGCTGTCCGGCGCGGCGGTGACCGCGGGCCTGGCGCACGACGTGGCCGCCGGCGCCCGGCACGCCTACGCCGCACCGAGCCGCGACGCCATCGCCAACACGGCCAACGCCGAGGTCGGCAACAGCGAAGCCAACGGCGGCTGCCTGAAGTACGGCCCGTGCCGGAGCTACGAGTGGTGCGCCATGTTCGCCGAGTGGGTGTGGAAGACCGCGGGGGTCTCGCCCGTCCCCGACACGTGGGTGGCCAGGGCGGTCGGCACGTGGGGGGTCGATCGCGGGCTGTTCAAGCGGCGGCCGGCCGGCCAGCGGGGCAACCCGCTCCCCGGCGACATCGTCGTGTACGGCGAGCCGGGCCGGGTCGAGGGCGGCCACGTGTCCATTGTGTCCTCAGTCAACGCGGACGGCTCGATCACCACGATCGACGGCAACTACAGCGAACGCGTGGCGCGCCGCACCATCGACCCGAAGACCGCCCGCGCCGGCGGCAGCAACCTGCTGATCTCCGGCTACGTCGCACCGCCCGGCGTGGTGGACACGCCGCCGCCGGCGGGCCCGCCGTCCGGGCCGATGTTCCACCAGGTACGCGACGCGGCGGGAAACTGGTCGGGCTTCCAGCCGCTGGCCGGATACCTGACCACGCTGCCGGGTGACGCGCGGGACATGTCCGTGGCCGCCATGCCGGACGGCTCGTCGCAGGTGCTGATCGTCGGTGCCGACGGCGGCGTGTACCACGAGGTCCGCGACGCGGACGGCGACTGGACCGGCTTCCAGCCGCTGCCCGGCATGGGCACGCCGGACACGGCGCAGGCGAGCCGGGTCGCCATCGCGGGCCTGCCGGACGGTTCGGCCCAGGTGCTGATCGTCGGCGCGGACGGCGGGATCTACCACCAGCTGCGCGAGCCGGACGGCGACTGGACCGGCTTCGCACCGCTGGCCGGCATGGGCACCACCGACATGGCCAAGGGCAGCGACGTCGCGATCACCGGCCTGGCGGACGGCTCCGCGCAGGTCCTCGTCATCGGCGCCGACCGCGGCGTGTACCACCAGATCCGCGAGCCGGACGGTGAGTGGACCGGCTTCCGGCCGCTGGCCGGCCAGGGCACCACCGACACCGCGCAGGGCAGCCGGGTCGCCATCGCGGGCCTGGCGGACGGCACGTCGCAGGTGATGATCATCGGCGCGAACGGCGGCGTGTACCACCAGGTGCGCTACCCGCAGGGCGGCGTGATCCCGGACTCCGGCCCCGACGTCGTCCGGATCTGCCGGGACGCCAACGGTTGCTGGAGCGGCTTCGCGCCCCTCGCCGGCATGGGCACCACCGACCCGGCACGCGGCGGCGACGTGGCGATCACCGGCCTGCCGGACAAGTCGGCGCAGGTGCTCATCGTGGGCGCCGACGGTGGCATCTACCACGAGATCCGCGACGCCGAGGGCGACTGGAGCGGCTTCCGGCCGCTGTCCGGCCAGGGCACGCCGGACACCGCGCACGGCAGCGACGTGTCCATCGCCGGCATGCCCGACGGCACCGCGCAAGTCACCATCGTCGGCAAGCGTTAGGAGCCGGACGCCATGAAGATCACCGCTTCGTTGGGCGTGGCGTTCGCGTTCGCCGCCGCCATCCTGACCGCCGGTGCCACACCGGCCAGCGCGAGCGCCCAGAGCGACTACATCGCCGTCGCCGGGCCGGCGGCGCAGACCGTCCGCCAGCAGTACGACATCCCGGCGTCCGTCACGGTGGCGCAGTCCATCTTGGAGTCCGCCTGGGGGCAGAGCCGGCTTTCGGCCAACGACCGCAACTACTTCGGGTTCAAGTGCACCTCCGCCGGGCAGCCCGGCCCGATCGCGGTCGGCTGCCACGACTACCCGACCCAGGAGTGCACGCCGACCTGCCACACCGTCCACGCGTACTTCCGGGTGTACGCCACGATGACCGACTCGTTCCGCGACTACGGCCGGCTGCTCACCACCAGCGCGACGTACGCGGACGCGCTGCCCTACCGGCACGACCCGGACCGGTTCATCCAGGCGGTGGCACGGCACTACGCCACCGACCCGGACTACGCCGGCAAGGTCGTCAACCTGATGCGCACGTACGACCTGTACCGGTTCGACACCGGCGCGCCGGCACCCGCCGCCGGGCCGATGTTCCACCAGGTGCGGGACGCGGCGGGAAACTGGTCGGGCTTCCAGCCGCTGGCCGGGTTCGGCACGACGCAGCCGGGTGACGCGCGGGACATGTCGGTCGCCGGCCTGCCGGACGGCTCGTCGCAGGTGCTGATCGTCGGCGCCGACGGCGGCGTGTACCACCAGGTGCGCGGCGCGAACGGGAGCTGGACCGGCTTCCAGCCGCTGCCCGGCATGGGCACCACCGAGACCGCGAAGGCAAGCCGGGTCGCGATCGCCGGCCTGCCGGACGGGTCGGCCCAGGTGCTGATCGTCGGCGCGGACGGCGGGATCTACCACCAGGTGCGCGAGGCCGACGGCGACTGGACCGGCTTCGCGCCCGTGGCCGGCATGGGTACCACCGACATGGCCAAGGGCACCGACGTCGCGATCGCCGGCCTGGCGGACGGCTCCGCGCAGATCCTCGTCATCGGCGCGGACGGCGGCGTGTACCACGAGATCCGTGAGCCGGACGGCGACTGGACCGGCTTCCGGCCGCTGGCCGGGATGGGCACCACCGACACCGCCAAGGGCAGCCGGGTCGCCATCGCCGGCCTGCCGGACGGCTCCTCGCAGGTGCTTGTCATCGGCGCCGACGGCGGGGTGTACCACCAGGCCCGCTACCCGCTGCGCTACGTCATCCCGGACGAGAACCCGAACCTGGTCCGGGTGTGCACGGACGCCAACGGCTGCTGGAGCGGGTTCAAGCCCCTCGCCGGCATGGGCACCACCGACCCGGCACGCGGTGGCGACGTGGCCATCGCGGGCCTGCCGGACGAGTCGGCGCAGGTGCTGATCGTCGGCGCGGACGGCGGCGTCTACCACCAGGTCCGCGACGCGGAGGGCCGGTGGACCGGCTTCCAGCCGCTGGCCGGCCAGGGCACCACCGACACCGCGCACGGCAGCGGCGTCTCCATCGCCGGCCTGCCGGACGGCACCGCACAGGTCACCATCGTCGGCCAGCGCTGACACACCACCGAGGCGGGCGGCTCCGGCCGCCCGCCTCACTCCACTTCGACCGTCCACAGTGAGCGCCGCGGGTCGGTGAAAGCGGCGAGAAGTCGAGATGAAGCAGCCACCTGGTGTCCTGTACGCGCCGCCGGCGTCGGCGGTGTCGTGGCGCCATGTTCGCGAGGGGAAATCAGCCGTGCGCATAACTGATGGGAAGACGATCGCCGCCGCGCTCCTGGCCGGGGCGCTGCTGGCGACGGGCGGCTGGGTGGCCGCCCCGGCACTGGGCATCGCGGACGGGGCGCCGGACACCGGTGCGGCGTACGGGTTCGTGGCCCGCCTCGACGTGGGCCTGGAGAAGCGCGGATGCTCCGGCACGCTCGTCGATCCTGAGTGGATAGTCACGGTGAAGTCCTGCCTCACCGGCGCGGTGCCGGTGCCGGGCGGACCGCCGCTGACGCCGATCAGAGCCAGCGTCGGCGCGGCCGTCGACCGCCCGGTGGTCGAGATCCAGGGGCATCCCGACCGCGACCTGCTCCTCGCCCGGCTCGCCAAGCCGGTCACCGACGTGGCGCCGGTGCGGATCGGCACGTCCGCCCCGCAGGTGGGCGAGGCGCTGCGGGTCGCCGGTTACGGCCGGACGGCCACCGAGTGGGCGCCGGAGCGGGCGCACTCCGGCACGTTCACCGTGCGGTCGGTCGCGACCGCGAGCATCGACGTGTCCGGCGACGCGGCGGCGGCGGCGACCGTGTGCCAGGGCGACGCGGGCGGCCCGGCGCTGCGCCAGACGGGCACCGGCGTCGAGCTCGTCGCGGTGAGCAGCCTGTCGTGGCAGGGCGGCTGCCTCGGCGTACCGGCGTCGGAGACCCGGCGCGGCGCCGTGCAGACGCGCGTCGACGACGCGAAGGAGTGGATCCGGCAGACGCTCCGCGAGACGTTCGTGCGCCTCGCCACGAGCGCCCAGGTGCTCGACACCCGGTCCGCCATCGGCGCGCCGGCCGGCACCCGCGCGGCGCAGAGCACCACGACGTTCCAGGTCGCGGGCGTGGGCGGCGTGCCGGCGACCGGCGTCCACGCGGTGCTCGTCGACGTCACCGCGGTCCCGGCCGCGGGCACGAGCACGTTCTTCACCGTGTACCCCGCCAGCTCCGCGCCGGCCGGGCCACTGTCCATGGTGAACGCCCAACCCGGCGAGATCATCTCGAACACCGCGGTCGTACCGCTGCTCGCGGACGGCAAGCTCTCCGTCTACAACCACGGCGCCTCGGACGTGGTCGTCGACGTGCAGGGCTACTACACGCGGGGCAGCGGCGGCGGCTTCGTGCCGCTCGACCACACCCGCCTGGCCGACACGCGTACGAGCGGCGGAGCCATCCCCGCCTGGGGAAGCCGCACGTTCACGCTCGCCACCACCGGCGGTGCCGTGCCGGCCGGCGCCAGCGCCGCGTTCCTCGACGTCATCGTGGTCGGCGCCACGGCCGGCGGCTGGCTGAGCGCGTACCCGACCGGCGGCTCCAACAACCGCAGCGTGATGGACTTCGTCACCGGCGAGACCGCGCACGCCGTGTCGGTGAAGCTCGCCGCGGACGGGAAGGCCACGTTCACCAACAACAGCGGCGCGCCGATCCACCTCGTACTCACCGGGACCGGCTACCACACGGCCAGCGCCGCCACCGGGTACGGGCTGCGGACCACGCCGGCCACCCGGCTCGTGGACACCCGCCTCGACGACGGCCCCCCGATCGCGGCCAACGCCTTCGTCGACGTCCCGCTGGGCCTGCCGGCCGGCTGGGGCGCGCTGCTCAACCTCACCGTGGTCGGCAACACCGAGGGCGGGTTCCTGCGGGCGTGGCCGGTGGGCGGCACCGAGCCGGGGACGTCCCTGACCAACTACCCGAGCCCGGGCGGCGTCCGGGCCGGACTCGCCGCCGTGAAGGTCGGCGCGGACGGCAAGGTGCGGATCCGCAACGTCGGGCCCGGCACCGCCCACCTCCTCGTCGAGCTGCAGGGCTGGTACGCCCCGCCGATCGCCTGACCCGCGCCTCCGGACTGGATTGGAGTACGTCATGCGCAATACCAAGGTGAGAGCCCTCGCCGCCGCGGTGGTGGCGATCCTCGCCGGCGGCCTGCTCGTCGCGCCGGAGCGGGCGGCCGCCGCCGACCCCACCGGCGACCGGGCGACGGCCGTCGAGCTGTTGACCTCCGCCGGCCCGTCGACCCGGCGGGCGGCCGAGTCCGCCCTCCTCGGCTCCGACGCCGACCTGCGCGAGTTCTTCGCCAGCGGCGAGGCGACCGCGCGGAAGGCCGACGACCGGGCCGCGGTACAGGTACTTGCCGCGATGGACGGCCCCGCCGTCCGGGAGGCGGCGCTGCGCGCCCTCGACGGGCCACCGAACCAGCTGCGCCAGTTCGTCGAGGAGGGCTGGAAGCAGCCCTGGGCGGCGGACGAGCGGCTGCGCGTGCACCGGGTGTGGGAGGCCGGCGGCCCGCGGACGAAGGCCGCGGCGGCCACCGCGCTGGCCGGCACCGCCGAGGACTGGTCCGAGTTCCTGCTGACGGGCCGCGCCGCCGCCGAGCTGGCCGACGACCGGCTCGCCGCGACACGGATGCTGGCCGGTGCCCCCAACGGCAGCGGCGCCAACCTCGACGCCGCGGCCCAGCGGGCCTTGGGCGGCAGCGCCGACCAGCTGCGCGAGTTCCTGGTGTACGGCCAGTTCGTCGCCCGCGCGCGGGACACCGAGCTGGCCTCGATCAAGAGCCTGACCGAGCAGGCCAAGCAGGCCGGCGAGACCACCGCGCGCGAGTCGCTGGCCGCGGCGGAGGCCTCCGCGCGGGCGGTGAACGCCGCTGCCGAGGCGAAGAAGGCCGCGGAGACCGCGGCCGCCGAGGCCGAAGCGGCCGGCGGCGCGGCGGGGAAGGCATCCGCCGCGGCCGGGCGGGCGGCGGACGCGGCCGCGAGTGCGGCAGCCGCGGCGCGGGAGGCGATCGCCGCGTCGAACGCGGCCATGCGCGCCGCCCAGGTCGCGGCCGACGGCGCGCGCCGGGCCACGGCGGCGGCGTCGCTGACCGCGCAGGCGGCCACGCGCGCCCAGCGTGCCGCGGCGAACGCGCGCACGGACGCCAACCAGGCCGCGGCGGCGCGGCAGGCGGCCCAGGCGGCCCGGGACGCGGCGGCCAAGGCGCGCGAGCTGCAGCAGGTCAAGGCCGAGCGGGACCGGGCCATCGCGCAGGCGCAGGCGGCGGCCCAGTCGGCGCACAGCGCCGCCGCGAACGCGGACGCCGCCGCGGTCGCCGCGGACGAGGCCAGCCACCAGGCGGGCGTGTCGGCGGCGCAGGCGCAGCGGGCCCGGGAGGCGGCGGCGGCCGCGCAGCGCGAGGCACACGCCGCCGCTCGGGCGGCCGACCGGGCGCTGTCGTTCGCCCGTGCCGCGGCGGCCGCGTCCGACGAGGCGTTCGCGTTCGCCGAGCAGGCGGCCGACCACGCCGAGCGGGCCGCCGCGGCGGCGGAGACCGCCGCCGAACAGGCCGGCATCGCGGCGAAGGCGGCCGAGGAGTCGGCCAAGCACGCCGCCGCCGCGGTCGAGGCGGCCAACGTCGCCGTCGCGGCGGCCAACCAGGCCGTGACGCTGGAACAGCTGGCCCGCCAGGAGGACGCGGCACGGCTGGCCGAGTGGACCGAGCAGGGCGTCAAGGACGCGCAGGACGCCGTCGCGCAGGAGCAGGCCCGCGGCCGCGACGCGGGGGAGTACGCCGCGTGGAACCGCAAGCTGCTGTGGGACACCGCGGAGCAGGACCGGGTACCCCCGGCCACGCAGACGCTGCTCACCGAGGCGTCCGCTCCGGGCGCGCCGACCGCGGTGGTACTCGACAAGGGCCGCCGGGCCGCCGCCACGCTGATCGCCACCGGCGGCGAGTGGACCCGCACCGCCGCCGAGGACGCCCTCGCCGGCGACGAGTTCGAGATGAAGATCTGGCTCGCCAGCGGGCGGACGAGCGCCGCCGGCGAGGACGACCGGGAGCGGGTGTGGCGCCTCGTCGACACGCTGCCGGACGGCCCGGAGAAGACCGCCGCCCGCACCGCGCTCGACGGCGACAACGCCGCCGTGGCCACGTTCCTGCGCACCCGCTCGTACTCGGGCAAGGTCGCCGACGACCGCCGCAAGATCTTCGCGATCCTCAACGCCAACCCCGGGCCCAACGTGAAGGCCGCCGCCGAGCGGGCGCTGGCCGGCACGCCCGCCGACGCGCACCAGTTCCTGCGCGCCGGCCAGCACACGGCGCGGACCGCCGACGACCGGCTGGAGATCAACCGGATCATGGCGGCCGCGGGTCCCGAGGTGAAGGCGGCCGCCCAGGTGGCGCTCGCCGGACCCGGCTCGTACGCCTCGTACTTCCTGGCCGCCGGCCGGTACCTGGCCGCGCAGCGGGACTACGAGCAGGCCACGCACGTCGACGCGGTACGGGCGCTGATCAAGCAGGCCCAGCAGTACGCGGAGACCGCGCGGGCGGACGCCCACGAGGCCAACCGGGTCGCCGCGGTCGCGCGGGACGCCGCGGAGGAGGCCGCGCAGTGGGCCGAGCGGGCGGCAGCCTCGGCGGAGCTGGCCGGCCAGCATGCCGAAGCCGCCCAGGCGTCGGCCCTCGCGGCCAAGCGTTCGGCGGACGAGGCCGCGCAGTCGGCGGAGACCGCCCGCAACGCGGCCAACTCGGCACAGGCCAGCGCCAACGCGGCCGCCCAGTCGGCGGCGACGGCGTCCGCGGCCGCCAAGCGCGCGCACGCCGACGCGGAGACCGCGCAGCAGGCGAAGCAGGAGGCGTGGCAGGCGGCCTACGAGGCGAGCAACGACGCGTCCCTCGCCGCCCAGGCCGCGAAGGATGCGATGGACATCTACAACAACCGCCTCCGCACCTGGCAGCAGAACGACCGCAGCGAGACACCGGGCACCGACCCCGACGAGAGCGGGTCGGCGGCGGACCACCACCGTTACTGGTCCTGCCTGTCGGTCGACGCGCTGAGCATGCCGAAGTCGTGCCTCAACGTGTACCTCAGCTTCACCGAGGCCCTCACCAACCCGGCGAAGTGCGCGTCGCCGGCCGGCCAGCGTACGGCCGGTTGCCAGATGCTCACCGACATCTCGGCCGTCCTCGAGGAGAACCCGGAGATCGTCTGGGACTTCCTCCAGTTGCTGCTCTTCGCGTGCGGGCTGGTGCCGGTCGTCGGGGAACCGTGCGACGCCATCGACGCGGCCATCTCGTTCGTCCGCGGCGACTGGGTCGGCGGCTTACTCTCGGTCGGGTCGATGATCCCGATCGCCGGCTGGGGGACCGCGGCCGCCAAGGGTTTCCGGAACGGGGACAAGTTCCGCGAGATCCTGCGCATCGTCGAGCAGCTCAAGAACGGCTGCAAGCTGGGCAGCAGCTTCGCGCCCGGCACCCGGGTGCTGCTCGGTGACGGCAGCTCGAAGTCCATAGAGGACATACGGGTGGGCGACACGGTGCTGGCCGGGGAGCCGGTCAGCGGTCGCACCGCGCCGAAGCCGGTCACCGCGCTCATCGGCAGCGCCGGCGACAAGCAGGTCGTGGACGTGGCCGTCGACGACGACGGCGACCCGAAGACCCCGCCGGGCACGGTCTCCGCGACCGCGGGCCATCCCTTCTGGGTACCGCAGCTGGGCCGCTGGGTGCCGGCGAAGTCGCTCACGGCCGGGCTGACGCTGCGCGGCGCCGACGGGACCGGCGTGGAGGTGCGGGCGGTCTCCCGGCGGACCGTACGCACGGCGGTGCACAACCTCACGGTCGCGGAGCTCAGCACCTACTTCGTGCTCGCCGGCGACGCGCCGCTGCTGGTGCACAACTGCCGGAAGGTCGGCGCCGAAGAGGGCAACCTGGGTGCGCACACCGTGCGGGACCACGTCGACCCCAGCGACGCGGACATCGTCAAACGCGCCCGCAACGACGGCGGTGACGTGGGGAAGTGGAAGGACATGGACACGATGGAGCAGGCCGTCAACTCGGTGCTCGACAAGAACAAGACCAAGATCGACAACTGGGTGAAGCGGTGCGCCCAGAAGCAGGCGGTCAAGTGTGACGACCTCAACCTCAACGGTCAGTTCGGCGACGAAAGCCTGGGCTGGGTCGGCACCGCCGACGGCACGCTGGTGCAGGCCGGCAACAAGTTCAAGGTCTCCCTGCGATGGGGCACCAAGAAGCAGGGCGCGCGCGGTGGTTACGTCGTCTACACCTCCTACCCGCTGCGATGAGGGCCGCGGTCATGGGCACACCGGTGAGCGTCGGCCTCGGCAACCTGGCGCTCGGGCTCTTCGTCCAGAGCTGGCGCCGGCAGGGCGAGAGCGCGGTGGAGCACCTGCGGAGCTACGTGGGGTCGGGCGGCTACTCGCCCCACCTCGACCAGTGCGCCGACGACGCCCGCTGCCTGCTCGCGTCCGGGCTGGCGGCGGACGACCTGGAGCGGCTCTGGTGCTGGTCCACCGGCGGCAACCACCTGCCGGGGCAGGAAGGGCTGACCGGCCGCGAGTGGCTCGTGGCCGTGTCGGAGGTCCTGTCGGCGTACGGGCGGCCGGAGCACGGGCCGCACCGCGTCGACACCGCCACGGCCGCCCGGGTCGCGCACGCCGCCGGTGAGTTCCGGCCGGGTCCGATCCACCTCTCGCGCTGTCCTATGTCGACGGTCGATGCCCGGCGCATCCTGCTCGCGCTCGTCGACTCGGGACACGCCGAGCTGGCGATGCGGCTGTTCCTCACGCTGTCCAAAGCCAGCTTCTCGACGGTCTCGCCGGCGCTCCGGGCCGAGATCGCAGTCACCTCGCGCGACCTCGGCCACCCGGACTACTTCCTCGAGGAGATCGACGAACCATGAAGACACCGCACTTTCTCGCGGCGACCACGCTGGTGGCCGGATCGGTGCTGGCACTGACCAGCGGCGGCTCGGCGGCCCGCGGGGCGGCGGACGCGCCGGCACCGGCGGTGGAGGACTACGCCTACCCCAACGCCGACCAGGTCCTCGCCGAGCACGGGCTCAAGGTGTTCCGCGGCGACGGCCGCATCGTGCTCGACAGCTCCCGGACGTACGAAGACGGCCAGTGCGCCCCCGGCCAGATCCAGGTCGAGAAGGCGCTGCCCGAGGCGCCCTACGGCCTGTACTACTGCTTCCGGACCTGGGGCACGCGCGGCTTCCTCACGCTCGAGGTGCCGGCCACGTTCGGCGTACGGGGCGGCGACAAGCCCTTGCAGGCCACGGCCGACCTGCCCAGCGGCGAAGACCGGACGTACCAGGTCCCGCCCAACGGATACGTGGCCATCGAGCCGGGCGAGGGGCCTGAGCTGCCCAAGGCGATCCTCGTCGAGCTGCGGCTGATGCCGTAGCGGGGGGAGGGCGGTGGCCGGCGTGTGCCACCCTGGCGCGGTGACGCTAGGACGGGTGATCGCACGCCAGGTCGGGTGGATCCTGCTGGCGGTCGGTGCCGTCACGCTGGTGGTCGGCCTGTTCCTGCCCTGGGACTGGGCAGGGACTCGCCGGCCGTCCCCGACCGCCGTGGTGGCGCTCGTCGGCCTCGGCCCGGTCGCCAGCGCCGCGGTGGCCCTGCGGCACTGGTGGCCGGGCTCCCGACCGGATCGGGGGCCCGGCCCGCCGCTTTTCGCCGCCGGCGCGGCCGCCCTGGCCACCGTGATCGCGGGCGGGCTGCTGCTGCGGATCGACCCCGAGCGGGGCATCCGCACCGGCGGGGAGCTGGCCGTGCTGGGCTGTCTCGGCCTGCTCGCCGGCTGGCTGCTGGTGGCCGTGGGCCGCGGCGGCCGTCTCAAGTGGACCGGCACGGCCGTGCTGGGCGGCCTGGTGGTGCTCCTGCTCGGCCTGACCGCGGCCCCCGCGCTCGGCTGGTACGCCGACGGCCGGTTCGTGCGGCACGACACGAGCTCCGCGCTGCCCGACGTCGCCACGGCCGCCCCGGCCGCGCTGACGCGGACCAGCTGGCAGGCGCGCGTGCCGAGGGTGGAGACGTACCAGGATCCGGCCGCACCGCTGGTGGCCGGCCGCTACCTGGTCCTGACCCACGCCTACGGCGCGAGCGCCGTCGACGCGGTGACCGGCCAGACCCGCTGGTCCTACACCCGCTCCGACGGGCTGGCCGTGGTCGCCGTCGTCGTGGCCGGCGGCGGGCGCACGGCCGCCGTGCTGTTCGACGGCTACATCGGCGGACTCGTCGTGGCGCTCGACACCGCGACCGGACGCCAGCTCTGGCAGCGCCGCGACCGCGGCTGGGGCCTGGCGACGACGATGTTCGGCACCGACGCCGCCGTGCTCGTCAACGACCGGGCCGTCGGCGGGGGCGAGGCCGTGACCCAGGCGCTCGACCCGCGCGACGGCGCGGTCCGCTGGACCTGGCGCTCGGCCACCGGCGGGCGGCACGGCTGCTGGGCACACGCCGGCACCCCGGCCGGCGACGTCGTGGCGCTCGCGGTGCTCTGCGACGACCGGCGGCAGGACTTCGTCGCCGGTCTGTCCACACGCGACGGTCGCGAGCTGTGGCGGTGGCGCCCGGACGGCGGCGGCGAGGAAACCCCGTTCGCGCGGTCGATCCAGGCCGCCGGCGCCGCCTTCTGGGTGCTGACCACCAGACCCGCCACCCGCGACGGCAAGCCGGCGGTGGACACCGCCCTTGTGCTCGACGCCCGGACCGGCAAGCCCAGCGCCCAACACCCGGCGCCCCAAGGCCTCCCGGTGCTGGCCGGCGACACCGCCCTCTACGTCGACGGCACGACGACCGCCGTAGACCTGGCCACCGGCCGCGTACGCTGGCGCCGCGACATCCCCGCCCTGGCCGGCCGCACACCGACCGCCGCAGCCCAACGCGACGGCGCCACCTACGTCCTGGCGCCCCCCGACGACGACACCCAGGTCGACGCCACCCGCCTCCTGGTCCTCGACACCACGACCGGCACCGTCCGCGCCGAACACCCCTACGCCCCACCCACCTGCCCACCCACCCCGCACTCGTCCCTAGCGCTGGCCCCCGCAGCCCTCGTCGTCGCCTCCGCCGACCCCTCCACCGACGACGCCACCTGCCTGGTCGCCCTCGGCTAAACCCCCGCCGCCCGCGTTGATCAGGGACTTCGTGGGCGCGTCGCGCGGCGTGTCATGCCACCAAGTCCCTGATCAACAGCCGGGTTCGGGTGAACCCTGGGCCACGTGGCGACGGAAACCCTTTCCAAACAAAGAGATTTGGGCTACCGCGACGTCCGCGGTGGTCCAGACCGTTGCTCCCGCGGCCTCACCCTCCGCGTCTGGGCGATCTCACCCCGGGCCCGGCTACGCCGGCCCCGCCCGGACCTGTGCGCGCGGGGGGATCCTTTGGCGCGTGGCCAGCCGCGCGGATGGGTGCGGCCACGGGGGAGCGGCGGCTTGGACCACGACCCAAAATGGTCGAAATGTGCGGGTGCCGTCGCGCCACCGGTAACGTAGCGTAATCAGATTCGGGCCGTAGGTGTGGATCTAGAACGGTTAGGGTTGATATAGCGCCATAACCGTTCTAGATCGCGAACATGGTGCCCCTTATCCGGCGCGGTGGCTACTGCCCGCGACCGAGGCCCCGCCTGGCTCGGTCGGCGCCGGCCTGGCGGCTTAGGGCATTGTGGACAAAGCGCTGGCCTCAACACCGGAAGGTCTCTCGAGACCCTCCGAGATCAAGTGGTGTCTGCCTTCGTGGCCTCGAAACCCGTCGTGGTCCATGCCGCTGCTCGCGCGGCCTCACCCGTCCGCCGCTGGTCGCGCCCCCCACCGACGCCCCCGTGGGCCCGGCCAGGTCAGTGCGCGCGCGATGCTTTGCTCTGCTTCCCTGGAGTGGTCACCCCCCGTCGGCCCGCCGCCGGCCGGGGGTGGTGTTGGTCGCGGCAGTGGGCGTTGTCCGTGACATTGCCCGTCGCCGGGCCGGGTGAGTGGGCAATGTCAGGGAACTTGCCCAGTGCCCCCTCACGTACGACGGCGTGGACGCATTGATGCGTGCAGCTCGACAGCTGTCCCGGCAGACCAGCCGAAGCGGGTCACGAAACCGCCGCGACGCGCGTAACCCCGAATCCAAAGGTCTCACCGCACGTTGGTTGGGCTTGGTGCGCGGAGGTGGCAGCGGGGGCCGGGGGTCTCGGCGAGCCCTGGCGAGCCGCCGGCCGCCGCGGTCTCCGGCGGGAGCGACGGCCCGCCGCTGACGCGGACCCGGGACATTCTTCTCCAGAAGCCTAGGTGGCGAGGTCGGCGGCGGGTGCGGTCAGGCGGGCGTGTACGTCGTGGCCGTGGATGGACTCGTGGCTCTCCGCCTCGACGTCGACGACGAGGCCGGGCGGGGCGGTGTCGAGTGAGTGGACGAAGCCGCTGGCTACCGAGCGGACCACGTCTTCCACGAACTGCGGCGTGTCCCCGGCGCTGGCGAGCGCGGAGATCTCGACGGTGTCCGGCGACGGTAGGCCGCTGACCCGGGTGCGCATGGCGAGCGGGACCTGGGCGGTGAGCCGCACCTCGGCCGCATCCTGCCGCTGGGTGTCCTGGACGCGGGCGGCGATGGCGGCGGCGAGGTCGCTGAGCGGTAGCGACTCGGGCGGCTGCAGCGCGGTCTGGATGCGCGACATGTGGATGCCGCGCTGGTCGCCGCGGAGCGAGACGCGCACGTCCACGTCGCAGAGCAGGGGCAGCGTGCCGCCGATCAGCTCGTCGGCGACACGCAGGAGGACCTGCTGGTTGCGCACGGACACGACGCGCAGCGCGAGGGGCACGGCCGGGCGCTGGTTGGGCACGTCGTAGAACGCCTCGTCGTACCGGGCCGGCGAGGTGACGGACGATAGCGGCGTCGGCATGGTGGCCAGTCTGCCGGCGGCCGGCTTCAAATCGCTTGCACTGACCTTTCAGGTCGCCGTGGGGAAGTGGTAGCTCGCGGCCACCGGGCGGTCGACGTGCGGCCAGCGCGACGTGACGACCTTGGCCCGGGTGTAGAAGTGGACGCCCTCCGGCCCGTGGATGTGCGACTCGCCGAAGAGCGACGACTTCCACCCGCCGAACGAGTGGTACGCCATCGGCACCGGGATCGGCACGTTGACGCCGATCATGCCGACCGTGACCTCGCGCTGGAAGCGGCGCGCCGCCTCGCCGCTGGCGGTGAAGATCGCGGTGCCGTTGCCGTAGCTGTTGGCGTTGACCAGCGCGATGGCCTCGTCGAGGGTGTCGACGCGGAGCACGACGAGGACCGGACCGAAGATCTCGTCGCGGTACGCGTCCATCTCCGCGGTGACGTTGTCGATGACAGTGGGGCCGAGGAAGAACCCCTCCTCGTGGCCGTCGACGACCAGACCCCGCCCGTCGGCGACGAGCGTGGCGCCCTGCTCCTGCCCGGAGGCGATGTAGCCGGCGACGCGCTCGCGCGCCTCGCGGGTGACCACCGGGCCCATCTCGCTGGCCGCGTCGCGCCCCGGACCGACGACCACCTTCGCCGCCCGCTCGCGGAGTGCGGCCACGAGCGCGTCGCCGGTGTCGCCGACCGCGACCGTCGCCGAGATCGCCATGCACCGCTGGCCGGCCGAGCCGAACGCGGCCGCGGTCAGGTGGTCGGCTACGAAGTCGAGGTCTGCGTCGGGCAGCACGACCGCGTGGTTCTTGGCGCCGCCGAGCGCTTGCACGCGCTTGCCGCTGGCGGTGGCGCGCGCGTGGACGTACCGCGCGATCGGTGTCGAGCCGACGAACGAGACGGCCGCCACGTCCTCGGCGTCGAGCAGCGCGTCGACCGCGAGCTTGTCGCCGTGCACCACGTTGAACACGCCGTCCGGCAGCCCCGCCTCCGCCCACAGCTCGGCGACGAGCATCGACGCGGAGGGGTCGCGCTCGCTGGGCTTGAGCACGAACGTGTTGCCGCAGGCGATCGCGATCGGGTGCATCCAGGCGGGCACCATCACCGGGAAGTTGAACGGGGTGATGCCCGCGGTCACGCCGAGCGGCTGGCGGAACGAGTACGAGTCGACGCCGGTGGAGACCTGGTCGGAGTAGTCGCCCTTGAGCAGCTGGGGGATGCCGCAGGCGAACTCGACCACCTCCAGGCCGCGCTGCACCTCGCCCCGCGCGTCGGAGAGCACCTTGCCGTGCTCGTCGGAGACGATCGCGGCGAGGTCGTCGATGCGGTCGTGCACCAGCTCGCGGAAGGCGAACAGCACCGACGTGCGCTTCGACAGCGACGACTCGCCCCACGACTCGAACGCCTCCGCCGCGGCGGCCACGGCGGCCCGCACGTCGGCCGCCTCGGCGAGGAGCACCTCCGCCCGCTGGCGGCCGGTCGCCGGATCCCAGACCGGCGCGGTGCGGGTGGACGCCCCCGGCGTCGGCTTGCCAGCGATCCAGTGCGGGATGGTCTTCACGGCGCCTGCTCCTTCCGTCCGGCTCTTTGTCCTGACATTAGGAGAAACTAGCGCACTCTCGCCGTCCTGAGAAGGCGCCCACGAGCAAATGTCTTAACAAAGTCTTGACAGGACTAGCACGTGCTAGTTACATGTGACGGGCGCCACTCGGCGCGTATGGGCTTCACGAGAGGACGTGAACCTCGTGTCTCAATCGACAACTCTTCGCGGCCGTTGGCGGGGCGTGGCTCTCGCCGTCGGCACCGCGGCCCTTCTGGTCGTCACAAGTGCCTGCTCCGACGACGCGGCGGGCGGCGACAGCGGCGCCAAGGGCCTCAAGGACGGCCTCGGCAGCCGCGCGCAAAACCGCGCCGCCTACTTCCTGACGTACTACAACCCGAGCGCGGACGCCTTCTGGAACCAGATGGTCACCGGCGCCAACGACGCCGCGCAGCTGGGCAACGTGAGCATCACGCAGCAGACCGCCGAGGGCGACACCGGCAAGATGACCGACCTCGTCAACGCGGCCATCGCGACGAAGCCGGCCGCCATGTTCGTCCCGTTCAACGACCCGGCGTGGGAGAACGCGGCATGTGAGGCCAGCAAGGCCGGTATCGCCGTGTTCGCGTTCAACGTCCCGCCCGCCAACGCGGCCAAGGAGTGCGTCAAGGCGTTCGTGGGGCAGGACTTCTTCCAGGTCGGCGGGCTCGTCGGCGAGCGCCTGCTGCAGGAGGTGCAGCTCAAGGCCGGCGACAAGGTCCTGTGCCCCGCGGAGGAGCCGCAGCAGCAGTACGCGATCCAGCGCGGCGGCGGCGTCGAGTCGGTGCTCAAGCGGGTCGGCGTGACGTGCACCTACCTGCGTACCTCCGGCGCCGACGAGCAGGCGCTCAACGCGCTCACCACGTGGCTGTCGGCGAACAAGGACGTCAAGGCCGTCGTACCGCTGGGCGGCACGCCGCACCGCAACCTCGTCGCCGCCGAGGACGCGGCCGGGGTCAAGGCGCCGATCGTCGGGTTCGACACCTCGCCGCAGGTGATCGAGGGCATCAAGTCGGGCCGGATCATCGCCACCGCCGACCAGCAGGGCTACATCCAGGGCTACCAGACGGTGATGCAGGCCGTCCTCTTCCTCGACTTCGGACTGTCCGCGGCGAACATCAACTCGGGCGGCAACGCGCTGATCGACAAGTCCAATGTGGAGCTCCTGGAGAAGGCCGACCTCCAGGGCGTGCGCTGGTGACGTCATGAGCATCGCTCTCGAAGAACGCACCACGCGGCTGCGCCTGGCCGACAGCCGGCCGACCACCCGCCTCGGCCGGTTCAAGGAGAACGTCTACTACCTGCGGGGCCGGGGCGCACTGGAGATCAGCCTGGTGTACGGCGCGATCCTGCTGGCGTTCGTCGTCGCGGCGGTCGCCAACCCGGCCGGCTTCCCGTTCCTCAACGAGAACAACCTCTCCGGGGTGCTCTCCCAGAGCATCCCGGTCCTGGGGATCCTCGCGATCGGCGCGGGCGTGCTGATGATCGCCGGGGAGTTCGACCTGTCGATCGGCGCGGTCATCGGGCTCTCCGCGGTCGTCTTCATCCGCGTCTCCAACGAGTACGGGTGGCCCCTCGCGTTCGTCGCGGCGGTGGCGAGCGCGGTGGCCATCGCCGTCGTCAACGGGCTCATCGTCGTCCTGACCAAGATCCCGTCCTTCATCGCCACGCTGGGGATGGGCTTCTTCTGGACCGGCGCCAGCATCTTCGTCAACGGCCTCAGCCCCGCTGTCTTCGCGCCCGGGGTGCGCACCGAGCGGCTCGTCTCGCTGTTCGCCGGCGACTACGGCTACTTCCGGTCGCAGATCGTGTGGCTGCTGCTGATCGGCGTCGCGGCGTGGTTCCTGCTGCACCGCCACCGCTTCGGCAACAAGGCGTACGCCGTCGGCGGCAACGTGGCGGCCGCCAAGGCGGTGTCCATCAAGCCCAACGTGGTCAAGCTGCAGGCGTTCGCGTTCATGGGCCTGATGACCGGCATCGCGTCGGTGCTGATCGCCGTGCGCGCGTCGGGCATGCAGCCGGCGACCACCGAGGACTACACGCTGCTCGCCATCGCGGCCGCGGTCGTGGGCGGCTGCTCGCTCACCGGCGGGCGGGGCACGATCTTCGGGATGATCGTGGGCGCGGCGCTGATCCGGACCATCGAGAATGGACTGATCATCGGCAAGGCGCCGGGCTTCTACGTCCAGCTCTTCGTCGGCGTCAGCATCGTGATCGCCGCGGTCTTCAACAAGCTCATGGAAGGCAGGGCGACATGACTCTCCTGGAGCTGCGCGGCGTAACCAAGAGGTACGGCCCGAACACCGTGCTCGACGACGTCTCGCTGGAGATCGGCCGGGGCGAGGTCGTCGGCCTGCTCGGCGACAACGGCGCCGGAAAGTCCACATTGGTCAAAATCATGTCGGGTGTCGTGCCGATGTCCTCCGGCCGCTACTACTGGGACGGCGAGGAGCTGGCCCACGTGAGCCGGCCGGAGACCGAGCGGCGCGGCGTCGAGACCATCTTCCAGGACTCGGCGCTCGTGCCCACGATGAGCATCACCCGCAACATCTTCGCCGGGCGCGAGCTGACCAACCGCTTCGGCTTCCTGAAGCTCAAGCAGATGGACGAGATCACCACCGAGATCCTCGACACGGTCGTCAGCATCGAGGGCATCAAGAGCGCGAAGCAGCTCGTGGGGTCGCTCTCCGGCGGCCAGGCGCAGGCGGTCGCCATCGCCCGCGCCGTCCACTTCAAGCGCTCGCTGCTGATCCTCGACGAGCCGACCAGCGCGCTCGCCGTCCGGGCCACCGAGGCGCTGCTCAACTACCTCGTGGGGCTGAAGGCGGAGGGGATCAGCTCGCTCCTTGTCACGCACAACCTCCACCACGCGTACCGGGTCTGCGACCGCCACATCGTGATGAACCACGGCCGCAAGATCCTCGACGTGCGGCGCGAGGACACGAGCGTCGAGGAGCTCACCACCGCCGTCGTGGAGGGGGTCGTCCGATGAAGCTCCGCCTCGGCACCGCCCCGGACTCGTGGGGCGTCTGGTTCGCCAGCGACCCGTACCAGGTGACCTGGGACGTCTACCTCGACGAGATCGCGCGGGCCGGCTACGTCTACACCGAGCTCGGCCCGCAGGGCTTCATGCCGCGCGACCCCTCGCGTCTGCGGGACGAGCTGGCCCGGCGCGGCCTGACCGCCTGCGGCGGCACGGTGTTCGCCGGCCTGCACCGGGGGAGGGAGGCGCTGGGCGAGGCGCTCGTCGCCTTCGGCCAGGAGGCGAGGCTGCTGGCCGCGCTCGGCGCCGAGTACCTGGTGCACCTGCCCGAGCAGTACACCGACATGCGCACCGGCGCCGCGACGCAGGCCGGCGACATCGACCCCGAGCAGTGGAAGAACCTCGTCAGCGGCACCGACGAGCTGGCGAAGGCCATCTACGAGCAGCACGGCGTCAGGCTCGTCTTCCACCCCCACGTGGACACGCACGTCGATACCCAGGTCCGCATCGAGCGCTTCCTCGGCGACACCGACCCCGACCTCGTCAACCTCTGCCTGGACACCGGCCACGTCGCCTACTGCGAAGGCGACAACATCCAGATCGTCGAGCGCTTCCCGGAACGCGTCACCTACGTGCACCTCAAGCAGGTCGATCCCGTGGTACGCGCCCGCGCGCTCGCCGAGCGGATGCCGCTGTCCGAGGCGGTGAAGCTCGGGGTCATGTGCGAGCCGCCCTACGGCGAGCCGGACATGCCGCCGCTGCTCGACGCCCTCGCCCGCCTCGACCGCGACATCTTCACCGTGGTCGAGCAGGACCTCTATCCGGTCGAGCCGCACATCCCGCTGCCGATCGGGGCGCGCACCGCCGGCTACTACGCGGGCTGCGGCCTCGGCCCGGTCCGTCGCTGGCCGTACTGAGAAAGGGAATCCGGATGAGCGAGAGTCGCGAGGCTACGGACATCGCGCACGACGGCGGACGAGCGCCGAGCAGCGGAGCGTGGAAGGCAGAGCCTGTACACATTGGAGTCGTGGGCACCGGCATGATCGGCCAGGACCACATCCGCCGCATCACGCACGTCCTCGCCGGCGCGGAGATCACCGCGGTGACGGACGCCGACGGTGACCTGGCGCAGCAGGTCGCCGGTCGCCTCAAGAACGCCACCGTGCACGCCACCGGCCACGACCTGATCGCTGACGAGGGCGTCGACGCTGTGCTCGTAACCTCCTGGGGCTCCACCCACGAGGAGTACGTGCTGGCCGCCATCGCCGCCGGCAAGCCCGTCTTCTGCGAGAAGCCGCTGGCCACCACGCAGGAGGCGTGCCGCACCATCATGCGGGCCGAGGTCGCCGCCGGCCGCCGGCTCGTGCAGGTGGGCTTCATGCGGCGCTACGACGCCGCGTACCGCGCGCTCAAGAGCGTCGTCGACGCCGGCACGATCGGCGCACCGCTGATGTACCACTCAGGCCACCGCAACCCCGCCGTGCCCGCCAGCTACACCACCGAGATGGCCATCGTGGACACCGCGGTACACGACTTCGACGTCACCCGGTGGCTGCTGGGGGAGGAGTTCGCCGGCATCCGGGTGCTCACGCCCAGGCGAAACCGCCACGGCGGCGACCTGCGCGACCCGCTGCTGATGGTCCTCGAGACGACCTCGGGCGTCCTCGTCGACGTCGAGACGTCCGTCAACGTCCGCTACGGCTACGACATCCGCGGCGAGGTCGTCGGCGAAGACGGCACGGCCGCGCTCGCCGACAAGGGCCACGTCGTGCTGCGCCACGCCGGCACCGTCTCCGGCACGGTGCCGCCCGACTGGCAGCACCGCTTCGGCGCCGCCTACGACAGCGAGCTGCGAGAGTGGATCGACGCGGTCGCCGCGGGCGGCGGCGCCACCGGCCCGAGCTCGTGGGACGGCTACGCCGCCCAGGTGGTCTGCGACGCGGGCGTACACGCCTTGCGCGGCGGCGAGCGCGTCGCGGTCGAGATGGTCGAGAAACCCGCGCTGTACGCGGAAGGAGAAGAGCGATGAGGATCGCGCTCGACCCGTACATGTTTCGCACCACCCCGCTGCTCGACCTGCCCGCGCTCGTGGCAGACCTCGGCTACGAGTACATCGAGCTGTCCCCGCGCGACGACTTCACCCCGTTCTTCCTGCATCCGCGGGCCGACGGCGGCACGGTGCGCGCGTTCAAGAAGGCGCTCGACGCGGCCGGCGTGAAGATCGCCTCCCACCTCCCGCTGTACCGGTGGTCCGGCCCCGACGAGGAGGAGCGGCAGGCCGCGGTCCGCTACTGGAAGCGGGCCATCCAGATCACCGTCGACCTCGACTGCCGCGTGATGAACTCCGAGTTCAACGGCCGCCCGGAGCAGGCGAGCCGCAGCGAGGCGATGTTCTGGCGGTCGATGGAGGAGCTGCTGCCCGTCTTCGAGCGCGAGGGCGTACACCTGCGGCTCGAACCCCACCCCGACGACTTCGTCGAAGACGGCCTCGTCGCGGTCGACATGGTGCGCGGCGTCAACTCGCCGCTCGTGTCGTTCCTCTACTGCGCGCCGCACACGTTCCACATGGGCGGCAACCTCGTCGAGATCATGGAGCACGCCGGCCCGCTGATGACCCACCTGCACCTGGCCGACTCGTTCGACCACACCGCCTCGTCCGGGCTGCGCTACATCGTCAACCCGCCGGGCTCGCCGGCCCGCGTGCACCAGCACCTGGACATCGGGCAGGGCGAGGTCGACTGGGACACCTTCTTCGCGACGCTCGGCCGCCTCGGCTTCGCCGCCGGCCCGGACAACATCATGACGTCGTGCGTGTTCGCCTGGGAGGACCGCGCGCGCGAGTCCGCCACGTTCATGCGAAAGACCATCGACACGTACGTACAGTCCTGGTGACACGGCTCCCGCGCCGTAGTCTTCGAAGCGTGGCCGACTCGACCGACGGCGACCCACGCCAGCCCACGATGGCCGACATCGCGGCACACCTTGGCGTCTCGCGGCAGCTCGTCTCGCTCGTCCTGCGCGACGCCCCCGGCGCCAGCGACGAGACCCGCCGCCGCGTGCGGGAGGCCGCGCGCGAGCTAGGCTTCAGCGCGCACGTCGGCGCCCGCTCGCTGCGGCGGGCGCGCAGCAAGGACCTGGGCGTCATCTTCGCGCCCGCCCACTCCACCGAGCCCGAGATCGTCGAGCACATCTACCCGGCGGCCGCCGCCCGCGGCTACGACGTGATCCTGAGCGCGCAGACCGCCACCCGCAGCACCAACCAGGCGGTCGAGGATCTGCTGGGCCACCGGTGCGCCGCCGTGATCGTCATCGGCTCAGACCTCGACCACGCCGCCCTGCGCGCGGTCACCGAGCGCAGCCCGGTCCCCATCGTCGACGTCGGCTCCGGCCGCCGCAACTCCTACTACGACGTCGTCCGCTCCTCCGGCGACAAGGGCATCGCCCAGGCCGTCACGTATCTGGTCGAGCTTGGCCACCGTCGCATCGCCTTCGTAGACCCGGCCGCCATGCCCGCCGCCGCCCTGCGCCGCCGCGGCTACGACCGCACCGTCAAGCAGCTGGGCCTGGCCGCCGACGTGCTCGCCATGACCGGCGACTACACCAAGGGCGACTACTTCGAGGAGGCCGGCTCCGCCGCCGCCCGCCTGCTCCTCCGGCGCGCCGAGCTCCCCACCGCCGTGGTCGCCCCCAACGACCACACCGCCGTCGGCGTCCTCCAGATCCTGGCCCGCAACGGCGTCCGCATCCCCGAAGACGTCTCGGTCACCGGCTTCGACGACGCCCCGATCGCCCGCCTGTCCTCTGTAGACCTGACCACCGTCCGCCAAGACCCGGAGCTGATGGGGGTGGCCGCGGTAGACGCCGCCGTCCGCCGCATCGAGGGCCGCGACCTCAACCCCGCCGAGATCGTCGTCCAAACCTCGCTCATCGTGCGCGGCAGCACCGCCCCACCCTGAGCCACCGCGACGTCCGCCGTGGTCCCGACCGTCGCTCCCGCGGCCTCACCCGTCCGCTGTTGGTTGCGGTTACCCCTTTTACGCCTCTGGCAGGAGCGCGCCGACCATCAGGATGGCACAGGCGAGTGGGTGTGCGCGGCTCGCGCTGGGCGGTCGCGGTCGCTCAGATCACCGGAAACCGGGGGAGGCTTGGCGTCCATCCCTTGATCGGCGTCTGAAGTGGTTGGCTGCCAACGGATCGTGGTACTTCACTGCCCCTGGAGGGACACCTGTGTACCACGATCTCGGGTCCGGTCCGCCGATCAAGGGAAAGCCTGCGGGCGCCCCTTGGCAAGCCCAAGTTAGTCCATTGTGGATTTGGGGAGTGATCGTTAGCCCGGATCCCGCGCTTTCTTCGGCGTGTCGCGCGGGATTTGGGTTAACGATCAACGGGTGCGTGGGGCTTGCGTCGCGGGGCTGGCAGCGGAGGTCGGGGGGCGAGCTCTGGCGAGCCGCCGGCCGGAGCGGTGCCCGCGGGAGCGCTTGTCCACAATGTCCTAAGCCGCCAGGCCGGCGGCGACCGAGCCGGGCCGGCCTTGGTCGCGGGCAGTAGCCACCGCCGTGGGCAACTGGCGTTAAGTTCGCGATCTAGAACGGTTAAGGCGCTATATCGACCCTAACCGTTCTAGATCGCGAAGCTGCGCCCCGCACCCGGTCACGCTACGTTGCGGGCGGGCGGCGACACCTGGACATCTCGCGCTATTCGGGCTACCGCGACGGTCCATCGTGGTCCAAGCCGCCGCTGGCCACGCACCGAAGCGTCCCCGCGCGCACAGACCCGGCCAGCCTTTCGGGCCGGCGTAGCCGGCCGGGGGGAGATTGCCCAGACGCGCCAGGGGGAGGCCGCGGGGGCGGCGGGCGGGGCCACGACGGACATCGC
>Ga0081539_10000528_pt1 | contig 79508 bp, 84 predicted proteins | sample TabmetS4T2R2_FD_71023 | JGI IMG/M metagenome (GOLD analysis project Ga0081539, IMG submission 71023) | Tabebuia heterophylla rhizosphere microbial communities from the University of Puerto Rico - S4T2R2 | ecosystem: Host-associated > Plants > Roots > Rhizosphere ...
ATTGAAGCCGCCGGGGCCTGGGTCCTCTTTCTGCCGACCTATTCGCCGGATCTCAATCCGATTGAAAACTGCTGGTCGAAAGTGAAAACCCTTCTGCGCTCGCTCAAGCCGCGTACTTTGCCAGCTTTACTCGATGCGTTGAGAGAAGCCTTCGCATCGATCACCCTGCACGATATTCTTAGTTGGTTTCGCCATTGTGGCTATCGGGTCGCACCCACCTGAAAACCGCTCTAAATATCACCAATAGGGGAGTGAGAAGTTATCCATGGAACTTTCCAAGTCCCGGATTCGTTCGTTTTTACTCACTAACATACCCCGCTCGCGTGCCGTCACTTTCCCCTTGACACAACTATTAGTAGTGTGACAGTAATCGCATTGATACTGTAGACTCATCGCACAGTGAAGGGTGGGTAGAGGAATGCGAGGAACTGCTTGTGAGGTGCATCCGATGCGCAAACGTGAGCTGGGCGTGCAAAACCGCTAGATCCGACAACACTGAAACCGCTTCAAGGAGGGGAGATATGCACAAAATCGTAGGCATCGTGTTGGGAACTATACTTATCAGTGCTCTGGGAAGGCTCGTCTCTGCAGATACTGTCATTCCCGACGACCTTGCGGTTCAGGGTGGCATCTGTCTGGGCGGCCCTGCGTGTGTCTCGGGCATCACGCAAAATAGTCAATTGCTGATTAAGGCGGACCCAAACAGCACCGTTTTTGATCCTGAGATTCGCTTGATAGACGCCACTTCTAGCCAAAACTGGCGGATCGGAGGGGGAGCGACCTTCTCTATTATCGATAAACAGACTACTCCTCCATCCACCCCCCAATTTTACATTGACCGCGGCGCACCAAGTGGTAGTCTATCGCTTAGGAGCGATGGCACCGTCGTAATCGCTCCTAATACTGGCAACGGTTTTTTGCCTGCCCAGACCCTCCCAGCCCAGCTGTACCTGATAGGGGACGCCACCCAAGATGTTTTTAGCGGCATCGGACCCGATCCGAAGAACGGTCCCGCCTTTAACTTCGGCTATTCGGGCTCCTCCTTTGGCCGCAGCTCCGGCTTCTTCAACGTTCGCCCCGATGGCGATCCTTCCGTTCAAGCCCCCAACCCCTCGCTGCGCTTCATGACCGCCAACATCCAGCGCATGATCATTGCCAACACTGGCTTTGTGGGGCTTAGTGACGTCACGGTCGGCGGCGCCCAGTTCGTCCCCACCCAACGCCTGGATGTCAACGGCAATGTCCGGGTCCGCGGCAGTGTGATTACCAATACTACTATCTACCCTGATTATGTGTTTGAGCCTGACTACAAACTCATGCCGCTGCCAGAGTTAGCCACCTATGTGAAGCAGGAGAAGCATCTGCCCGACATCCCGACCGCCCAAGAGATCAAGACACATGGCGTGAATATGAGTCAACTCCAGATCCAGCTCTTAAAAAAAGTAGAGGAACTTACGCTCTACACAGTTCAACAGGAGAAAGCAAACACTCAGCAAGAGAAGACCATCCAAGCGCTCACCAGTCTGGTTACTCAGCTAACGGCCCGTGTGGCGTCGTTAGAGCAGGCGCGCGGTAAGCTGGAAGCGTGGAGGCCGAACCGAGACAAGAGCTCTCGCCACCTTAATTGATGTGGAGGTGGTATGAGATCGATCAGACTTGTCTAAAGATATCGCTCCGCTTCCGCAGAGATGGTAACTAAGGCGGCGACCGGATTCGAACCGGTGAATGGAGGTTTTGCAGACGAAGAATAGATTGTGATATTGAGAGAGACAGAAAGTGACAGAGAGCGGAAAGGCTCGGTATATCCGAGCTTTTTCATGTCTATCATCTACGTGGTATTACTCCATATTCTTCGGTCTTATGGTGCAATAGCTACCCGAACAGCTACCCTTATTGACTACCGCTTGTTTCCTTTCTCTCCCTACGCTATTAGCGTAGGGGTGTGGAGTTTATCGAAACCCCGGCTTTTACGCACAAGCTCCCAGCGTACATGAAGGATGAGGAGTACCGACTCTTTCAGCAGTTCCTGATGGAGAATCCAGATGTCGGAGACGTTATTCCTGATACTGGAGGGCTCCGCAAGGTGCGGTGGCAGGACCCTCGACGCGGGAAAGGCAAACGAGGCGGATTACGCGTCATATATTTTCACTTGGTTGCAGCGCCCCACCTCTGGTTGCTCACCCTGTATGATAAAGACGAAGCCGATGACCTTACCTCGAAGCAGAAGAAAGCCTTCCGTCAGTTGGTCCAAGAGATCGAAGCAACCTGGGCAAAGACGCGACAGCGGACGAAGCGCTAGTCTAGTGACGAAGGAGGCCACGTGATGGCACGCAAGAAGCAGAGCAACATTGGAGAAGAAGTCCTTGAAGGCTTACACGCAATCAAGGCTCACTACGAGGGAAAGATTACCCTAAGAACCTACACGGTCGAGGGACAGCCTCTCCCACCGGTAGATGCGCAACTAATTCGAGAGACGCGGGAAAGACTAAACGTCTCACGGCGTGTGTTTGCCCGCCAACTGCGCGTCAACGAGCGCACCTTAGAGAAGTGGGAACAGGGTCGGGCGAAACCGAACAAGCAAGCCGCCACACTCATTCTCCTGACACGGAAGTTTCCTGACACACTCAAACGCTTGGCACAGTTGGCAGCGTGAAAGGCTATCGACTTCGCCTTGACGGCAGACCTAAAGGTTTGAATGTCCGGAAACAAGGCGGTAAGACCGCGCTTCGTGTGGGAGGAAATAACCTCTCAGATTCCAAGCACAACGTTTTCGTCTACAAGCGGAGAAAGATAGCCAGTGAAGCAAAGCAGAGGAAATTCTCGCGAGCTTTGTCAGGATCATTGCGTAGTTCCTCAAATATCTGTTCTGGGGTGGAGCTAGAAAGGTGATCATCTACTGCCACAAACAGGTCACTGAAGAGGTCAGGCGGGGCTGCGGCATTCTTTGCGGAATAATTAGCAAGCGGTTCCCAAAGGTCCGCTGCTGTATAAATCCATGCGTGGCGCAAGCTATCGTTCATTGTCCTATAGTTAATTCCGCCTCTAGTGGTTGCTCCTTGCGGAACCGACTTACACCAAGAATAGTGAACCCTAGAATATTTCCCTGCTCGTCCACGCGCTCCATTACCGCGTCGTGTGATGTTTCTCGCATGTAGCCGGGAGCTTCGCGAAACCGCACCTCCAGAAAATCACCTTCGGATCGAATCAGACTTTTACTTTTTCGGCCATACGGTTTCTCCTGCTTTTAGTTTGTCCGTAAGATAATCGGCTATCCCTTTCTCACATTTTTCTTTCCTTCCATACTTTCTTTCCATTTTTGTTTCATCATGTCGACGAATTCAGATTTGGTCTCCTCCCACCAAGGCCGCATTGCTTCTTTGATATGTTCTTTCCATTGAATCCAGAATCCGCTCTCTTGCCGAGACACTTCCCCTATTTTCCGATCAAATTCTTCTTCTGCCTTTTTGTCCATTTCTCTTTCTTCTTGCAAAAGGGCTCAGCATGACACGTCCGCAAGGCCCGCGCGTAAAGGGTACGAATGTTCTGTGGTTCGATTTAGCTGATCCAGAGTTGGCAAGAGATCCCTTACGATTTCCTACGAATCGTCGTCAAGAACCTTATGTGTGCTGGAGTACCGGAACAGGAAGCGACGGCTATGACCGATCTCAAGCCTCGCCCGGCCCAGCCCTTTGAATTGATGAAGGCGGCGACCGGATTCGAACCGGTGAATGGAGGTTTTGCAGACCTCTCCCTTAACCACTTGGGTACGCCGCCGAATGAGCGTGCACCTTAGCGTGTTCGACTACGAGATTTCAACACCCCTCGTTGGAGGTTGGGAATTAGGATTTGGGAGTTAGGGAGTTTCCGGTTCTCACAGCATCTGCTATGTGAAAGGAGGATTAAACATTCTCTATCCCGTTCCCTGCATCCTAACATATGATTGAACGTTACACTCGCCCGGTGATGGGCCGTCTGTGGTCAGAAGAAAATCGATTGGCCAAGTGGCTCGAAGTCGAGTTGCTTGCTTGTGAAGCGCTTGCCAAACGTGGCGAAGTGCCCAAAGAAGCTGTCGCGAAACTACGCAAAAACGCCCGTGTCAATGTTGCCCGCATGCAGCAGATCGAGGCTGAGGTGAAGCACGACATCATCGCATTCGTCTCTTCGGTCGCGGAAACCGTAGGTGAAGAAGGTCGCTATCTTCATCTTGGGTTGACCTCGTCTGATGTGATTGATACTGGCTTTGCCGTGCAACTGTGTGAAGCGACGGACGTGTTGCTTAACGATCTGGCGGCGTTAGCCAAGGTGCTCAAAGCGTTAGCACATGAACACAAGAACACGGTGATGATCGGTCGCACGCACGGCGTGCATGCCGAGCCGATTACCTTTGGTTTGAAAGCTGCCCACTGGTACGCAGAGATCTGTCGGAGCCAGGAACGTCTGCGGCTGGCCAAGAAAGAAGTCGCTTTTGGTAAGACGTCAGGAGCAGTCGGGACGTTCGCCAATATCGACCCTGAAGTCGAAGCTTACGTTTGTTCCCGACTGGGCTTACAACCCGAACCTGTCGCCACACAAGTTGTGCCACGCGATCGGCATGCGGCCTATTTTTCTACGCTGGCCCTCATCGGTAGTTCGCTGGAACGCATCGCGACTGAAGTCCGACACCTCCAACGGACCGAAGTCTTGGAAGTCGAAGAGCCGTTTACGCCAGGACAAAAAGGTTCTTCGGCCATGCCCCACAAGCGTAACCCATGGCAGTTGGAAAATGTTTGCGGTTGTGCACGGTTGTTACGCGGGTACGCACTCTCGGCTCTGGAAAACGTGCCGCTGTGGCACGAACGCGATATCAGTCACTCTTCTGTCGAACGGGTCATTGGCCCGGATGCTACGATCCTGTTGGATTTCATGTTGGCACGTCTCACTGGGATTCTCGACAAGCTCGTGATTCATCCAGAGCGCATGCGTAAGAACATAGAGTTACTTGGCGAGGCAATTTACTCTGAGCACTTGCTGTTAGCCCTTATCCGCAAAGGCATCACGCGTGAAGAAGCGTACCGCTGGGTACAACGCAACGCCATGCAAGTATGGGAAAATAGTGCCTCATTTGCGGCGGAAGTTCGTCGCGACCCTGACATTACCAAACTCTTAACCTCGGCGGAAATCGATCAGTTGTTTGATGCCGGTCATGCCCTCAGGCATACAGAGACCATCATGCGCCGAGTGCTGAGTGAACGATAGTAACCATCATGTTGGCACGAGTGTACGTTACACCAAAGAAAGCGATTCTTGATCCGCAGGGCAAAGCGATTGCGAACTCCCTGCACGCACTCAACTACAGTGAAGTGGCGGATGTGCGCATGGGCAAATACTTGGAAGTGCGCTTGCAAGGACTCTCGCGCACGCAGGCAGCGGAGCGTGTTGAGGAAATGTGTCGTCGTCTTCTGGCGAATCTTGTCATTGAAGATTTCCGCTTCGAGCTTGTCGAGGAGTAATCAACGTGAAATGGGGAGTAGTCACGTTTCCCGGCTCAAACGACGATCATGATGCGCTTTATTGTCTTGACACTGTGCTTGGCCAACAAGCAGTGAGCTTGTGGCATAAGGATCGCGACCTTAAAGGCGTCGAGGCCGTTGTCCTTCCTGGCGGGTTCTCGTATGGCGATTACTTGCGCTGTGGCGCGTTAGCGCGCTTCTCGCCAGTGATGCAAAGTGTGATCGATTTCGCCAATGCCGGTGGCCCCGTGTTAGGCATGTGTAACGGTTTCCAAATCCTCTGTGAGTCCGGCCTTCTACCTGGCGCGCTAGTCCGTAACCGCTCACTTTCGTTTGTCTGCGAATGGACCCGGATTCGGGTAGAGACGACACAGACCCGCTTTACTGCTGGCTGCACAGAGGGTGAGACCCTGCGGCTTCCTATCAAGCACGGTGAAGGCTGTTATGTCGCCGATGAAACAACCCTCAAGGCGCTGGAAGACAACGGACAGATTGTTTTCCGGTATGTCAATGAAGCAGGCGAAACCACCGATGCCGTGAATCCGAACGGGACACTGCATAATATCGCCGGAGTGACAAACGCTAAAGGCAACGTCGTTGGCTTGATGCCGCATCCTGAGCACGCGGTCGAAGCGTTGCTCGGCGGTGAAGACGGACGTAAGCTTTTCCTTTCAGCCCTCGCTCGCTAAGACACGCTCATGCAAAAGACACCGACAGTGACACTGCGACTGGCACTTGACCACGGCCTCACGGCGGAGGAATACCAACGCATCCTCAACCACTTGGGCCGCACGCCAACGTTTGAAGAACTCGGCGTGTTTTCAGTGATGTGGTCAGAGCATTGTAGCTACAAAAGCTCGCGGCGGTTTCTCCGCCAACTTCCCACGACCGGTCCTGAGATTCTTCAAGGTCCCGGCGAAAATGCTGGCATTGTCGATGTAGGGGATGGACTCGCTGTCGTCTTCAAGATTGAAAGTCATAATCACCCGTCTTTTATCGAGCCATATCATGGCGCGGCCACAGGTGTCGGTGGGATCTTGCGTGATGTGTTCACCATGGGTGCACGGCCCATCGCATCGTTAAACTCGCTCCGCTTTGGCGCGATCGATCATCTACGTACTCCGTATCTGATAAAAGGTGTGGTCGCAGGAATTGGCGGATATGGGAATTGCGTGGGTGTACCGACCGTCGGCGGCGAAGTTTATTTTGACGAAGGATATAACGGTAACATTCTCGTCAACGCGTTTACCTTAGGCACGGTTCGTACAGACCGCATCTTTCGCGCACGTGCGGCTGGAGTTGGCAACCCGGTGATCTATGTAGGCTCACGCACAGGTCGTGATGGTATTCACGGTGCCAGTCTGTTGGCGTCGCGTGAGTTTGACGCCAAGTCAGAAGAGCTACGTCCGGCCGTGCAAGTGGGTGACCCATTCACAGAGAAACTGTTAATAGAAGCGTGCTTAGAGTTAATGCAACGCGATCTGATTGTCGCGATTCAAGACATGGGCGCGGCTGGACTCACCAGCTCCTCGGTCGAAATGGCAGGCCGCGGCGGTATGGGCATTGTGCTCAACCTCGATAAGATTCCCACTCGCGAAGACAATATCGTGCCCTATGAGCTGCTCCTTTCAGAATCGCAAGAGCGTATGTTAATTGTCGCGAAGGCGGGCCATGAAGAGGAAGTGAGAGCGATTTTCGCGCGTTGGGACCTCGAAGCTGAAGTAGTCGGACACGTAACTGATGACGGACTCTTCCGCACCCAATGGCATGGTGAAGAAGTTGTGCGTATTCCGGTTTCGGCTTTGACCGATGATGCGCCGGTCTATGAACGCGCCACTGCCCCGCCAGCAAACCTCGCTGAACGGCAACGGCTTGACATTACTACTCTGCCCTTGCCATCCGACTATGGGCAAGTGTTGTTACGTTTGTTATCCTCGCCCAATCTCGCCAGTAAAGAGTGGGTCTATCGGCAATACGACTCGTTTGTTTGTGGTAACACCGTTGTGCAACCAGGCTCTGACGCCGCAATTATCCGCTTGAAAGGAACCGCAAAAGGCATCGGCATCAGCGTTGACTGCAATAGTCGCTACTGTTTGTTAGATCCTTATCGTGGCGGGCAGATTGCTGTTGCCGAAGGGGCACGCAATCTGGCAGTAAGTGGCACGCGTCCAGTCGCACTCTCTGATTGTCTCAATTTTGGCAATCCTGAGAAACCCGAAGTGATGTGGCAGTTTCAACAAGCCATTGCTGGCATGCGTGATGCCTGCCTCGCTTTGGGAATCGCGGTCGTTAGTGGCAACGTCAGCTTCTACAACGAGACCGAAGGCAGAGCGATTCCGCCGACTCCGACGATTGCGACGGTTGGTATTCTTCAGGATGTCACACAACATGTGACTCAGTGGTTCAAAAACGCAGGAGACCAAATCATCCTTCTCGGAGAAATCCCGAACGAACTCGGTGCCAGCGAGTACCTTGCAACGATTCACGGCATAACAGCAGGTTTGCCGCCGCAGTTAGACCTCGATCGTGAAAAGCGGTTACAGCAGCTTTGTCTACAGGCAGCACAGGACCGGCTCTTCGCCTCTGCGCACGATGTCGCAGAAGGTGGGATTGCTGTGGCACTTGCTGAAGCCTGTATCACTCGCCCAGAAGGGCCACTTGGAGCACGGGTCACTCTGCCAGGAAACCTTCGCTCGGATGTCGCGCTGTTTGGCGAGAGCCAATCACGAGCGGTGGTCTCCCTTTCGCCTGACAAATTACCACGATTAGAGCGACTGGCGCAGGCGCAGCAACTGTCGTACACTGTATTAGGTGAAGTTGGCGGGACCGATCTCATCATCGGAAACCATCTCAAACTACCAGTAGATACCTTACGGGCAGAATGGCGAACAGCGTTAGCACGACAACTTTCTGGCTGATGGCTTGTGGCAAATGGCCCGCGCACCGCGTGCGCTTTATGGCTTAGAGCAAAAAGAGTCTTGCCATAGAGTGAGCGAAGCGAACGAGCCATCTGCCATAGAACGAGCGAAGCGAGCAAGCGATATGCCACACGAACACGGAGACGACGAAGGGTTCGACCGCTTTCACGAAGAATGCGGGGTAGTCGGCATCTACGGCCATCCCGAAGCGGCTAATCTCGCCTATCTCTCGCTGTATGCTCTGCAACACCGTGGGCAGGAGTCAGCGGGTATTGCCTCTTCAAATGGACAAACGCTGCTCGTGCATCGCGGCATGGGACTTGTGGCTGATATTTTTGACGAAAAAATTATTCGTCGTCTTGAAGGAATGAGTGCTATTGGTCACAATCGCTACTCCACCGCTGGCACGACCGTCTTGAAAAATAGCCAACCCCTTGTGGTCAAATATACCCATGGTTCTCTTGCGATCGCGCACAACGGCAACTTAGTGAATGCTGAAGAATTGCGCACCAAACTTGAATCGCGGGGCTCGATCTTTCAATCAGGAGTGGATACCGAGGTTATTCTTCACTTGATTGCTGCATCGCGGAGAGAGCGATTAGTCGATCGTATTGTTGAAGCGCTCTGGCAAGTACGAGGGGCATACTCGCTGGTGTTTCTTTCTGAAGAGGAAATGGTTGCAGTTCGTGACCCTTACGGCTTTCGTCCGTTGGTACTTGGCCGTCTGCACGAAAGCGGCAGAGACACTTATGTCGTGACGTCAGAAACGTGCGCGTTAGATCTTATTGGCGCCCAATATGAGCGCGAAGTTGCGCCTGGAGAAGTGTTGTCATTTACGCCGCAAGGGATGACCTCGCACGCTCCATTTCCTCACGAACCGTTATCTCGCTGTGTGTTTGAACACATCTATTTTGCGCGCCCAGACAGCCTGCTGTACGGCCGCAGCGTCTATGAAACGCGCAAAGAATTCGGCCGTCAACTCGCGCGCGAGGCTGGAGTGCCAGCCGACATTGTCATTCCAGTCCCAGACTCTGGGGTCCCGGCGGCGTTAGGCTATGCCGAAGAAGCGAAATTGCCATTCGAGATGGGTCTTATTCGCAACCACTATGTCGGTCGCACGTTCATTGAGCCGCTAGAGTCGATTCGTCATTTCGGCGTCAAAGTCAAACTCAATGCTCAACCTGAAGTGCTACGCGGCAAGCGCGTTGTGGTCGTAGATGATTCGATTGTGCGCGGAACAACCAGTCGCAAAATTGTCGCGATGATTCGGAGCGCAGGGGCAACGGAAGTCCATCTGCGTATCAGTTCTCCGCCAACGATCGGACCGTGTTTTTATGGTGTCGACACCCCAACTCGCCGTGAGCTGATTGCTTCGTCTCATACGGTCGACGAAATTTGTCGTTACGTCACCGCGGATTCACTTGCGTACCTGAATGAGGCGGCCATGTATACTGCACTGAAAGAAGACAGCAACGGATTTTGTGATGCCTGTTTCACAGGTCGTTATCCTGTGCCGCTCGGCGAACGGCCACGGGGCAGCCAGCTGCCGTTGTTTCAGGAATTAGAGCGGTGACGCCTCACAACCTATTCCAACTGCACGATCGTATCGTGCTGCCAGTGCACGTCGTCGGTCTGGGGATAGTCGAGCGTACAATGCAGCCCTCGGCTTTCCTGCCGTGAGCTTGCACAACGAACAATCAGTTCGGCAACCGTCGCCAGGTTACGCAATTCCAATAAGTCGCCAGTCACCAGAAAGTTCCAATAGTAGTCACGAATTTCCTCTTGAATGAGGGCAATACGATGTTGCGCACGGGCGAGGCGGCGATTACTGCGTACGATGCCGACATAGTTCCACATCAAACGACGAATCTCTTCCCACGTGTGAGTCACCACTACCATCTCATCACTATTGACCGCTTCGCCTGGGTTCCACACTGGGAACGTCGGCGCATTGCGTTGATCGGTGCGGAGCAACGCGTCAGCATGGAGAGAAACACGATGGGCAAACACCACCGCTTCGAGCAGAGAATTAGATGCCAAACGATTTGCCCCATGCAAACCAGTCATGGCCACTTCTCCGGCCGCATATAGACGGCGGATGGAAGTTGCCCCATGCAGGTCAGTGACTACCCCGCCACACAAATAGTGCGCAGCAGGAACCACAGGAATTGGCTCTTTGGTCAGATCAATGCCAAATTCTAAGCAGCGTCGTGAAATTGACGGAAACCGCTTGCGTAAGAAGTCAGCATCGCGGTGACTAATATCGAGCAGTACGTTGGTGAATCCGTGCGTTTTCATCTCCTGGTCAATCGCACGAGCGACAATGTCGCGCGGCGCGAGTTCAGCATTTGGATGATACTTTTTCATGAACGGAGCGCCATCAGGCCGGCGCAGAATCGCCCCTTCCCCGCGTAACGCTTCCGAAATTAAGAATGACTTGGCACGGGGATGATACAGACAGGTCGGATGAAACTGGAAAAATTCTAAGTTGCCGACCGGTACCCCGGCACGATACGCCATCGCCAATCCATCGCCAGTCGCCACATCTGGGTTGCTAGTATACAGGTACACCTTCCCTGCGCCACCACTACACAGCACGGTAACTTTTGCGGTCAATGTTTTTACGTCATTGGTTTCGAGATTGAGTACGTATGCGCCCCAGCACTCCTGCCCGCCCGGTCCTTCGGTCGTTAACAAATCGATGCTGAGATGCTTCTCATAAATGCGGATATTCGGATGCTGGCGCACGGCAGCAATGAGAGCGCGGATGATTTCTTGTCCGGTGGCATCGGCAGCATGCAGAATGCGGCGGTACGAATGGCCTCCTTCCAAACCGAGGTCGTATTCGGCCTCTTCGCCTCCAGGTTTTCGGGAAAAATTCGTCCCCAGCGCGATCAACTCCCGAATACGCTCAGGACCTTCTGTCACCACGGCTTCAACAACATCCGCATGACACAACCCGGCTCCAGCCGTGAGCGTATCTTGGATATGGTCAGCGAAGGAATCTTCTTCACTCCAGACAGAAGCGATCCCACCTTGGGCATACGCAGAGTTACTTTCTGGTAAGCGGTCTTTGGTGACGACTGTAACCGAACCACGCGTCACGGCTTTGAGGGCCAGGCTGAGACCAGCAATCCCACTTCCAATAATGAGAAAATCACTCTGACTCATAATTTCACTTCGCGTTAGAGATTATTGCTGGCACGTCAGAGGGGGCGGAGTCAAGGACGGCCAGGGATTTGACCAGACCGGAAAAAATCGTTTATCCTAAAGTTCTTATGTGGAGACAGATCGGGAAAGGAGTCGCAGGCCTGTGCGGAATGCTGATCGCCATGGGAACTCCACTGGCTGGAGGCGGTATCGCTACAGCTGATATCCGTGTGTATCGCGATAGCAAAGGGGTCTTGTATATTACGAATAAATCCGCACGACCGGCAAAAAACGCTAGCCCAGCCATGCCGCGCTACAAATGGGGCCTCCCGACATCACGTACCGCACGCGGTAAGGCCATGGCCAATAGCCAAGACGTCCTCGCGAGTAACGGGCCCGCGTTTGGAGGGCGTATCATTGATGTCCAGCAAGACCTTGCAGAGCGCCAAGGAGCAAGGCAATACGTCCATGATCCTCGCACTACCGCACCGATTCACGTCTACCGGAATAAAGAGGGAACACTCCTCTTTACCAATGTGCCGAATCGACCTGGGTATCGTCCATTCTTATTTCTTCAGCCATATGTCAGTCATATGACGAGCAAAGAAAGTGCTGACTTTGATCGGCTGATTCGGGTCGCATGTGCACGCTATGGTGTTGAGTTTGAACTGGTTAAAGCCGTCATCAAGGCGGAATCGGCGTTTAATCCGTGGGCAATTTCTCGCGCGGGTGCACGTGGATTAATGCAGCTGATGCCCGAGACTGCCGCAGACCGCGGGGTAGCCGATATTCACTCCCCGCGCCAGAATATCGAAGGTGGAGTTCGCCACCTCCGTCTCCTGTTGGAGCGATTTGATGGGAATGTTACGTTAGCACTTGCGGCTTATAATGCCGGCGCTGGGGCAGTGGATAAATACAATGGTATTCCCCCGTATCAAGAAACCCAACAATATGTTCGTAAGGTACTGCGGTTTCGTGAGACCTACCGGGGACGCAGTGTCCTCGTGCGCCCACCGGCGTGACCAAGTGTGCGTCTCCTCACCCAGGGCTCCATTGGTGGCGACCCTGCCTAACCTGCTGAGTTTGTTGCGTATCGCGTTGATCCCGCTCCTCGTCTATTTCCTCACCGACCCCAGCCCCCGGTCCAGTATTCTGGCAACGGTCACCTTCTCTGTCGCAAGCCTCACCGACTTCTTCGACGGTTATCTTGCCCGACGCCAAGGAGTCATCACCAACCTCGGTAAGTTTCTTGATCCTCTTGCCGATAAACTGCTTGTTGCCGCAGCGCTGATTATGTTAGCTGCCATTGATCGCACCCCTCGGGTCCCCGCGGCTTTGGTTGTTGTCCTTATCGCACGGGAATTTGCAGTCACAGGACTCCGTGCCATCGCTTCTGACGAGGGAATTATTCTGGCAGCAGAAGAATTAGGCAAATACAAAATGATTTTCCAAATGTTTGCTTTACATGGATTACTCCTGCACTATCAATATGGCTTTATCGACTTCTATGTTTTTGGCCTCTACTTCTTATGGATCGCGCTGGTTCTCAGCCTCTGGTCTGGTGTAGATTACCACCTCAAAGTCTACCGTCAGGTGAGAGCCAAACGTTCGCTGCCTGCCCACTCCGCGGGTCCTCCTCCCGATCAGGCAGAAGTACACGGCTAGTGAGTTCTCGGCATTCACGAAGGAGCACCTCATGCATGTTCTCGTCACCGGAGCAGCGGGGTTTATCGGTTTTCACGTTGCCCAACGCTTGCTCGCCCGCGGGGATGCAGTAGTAGGGCTAGACAACCTTAACACCTACTACGACGTGCGCCTGAAACACGATCGCCTCGCTCGCTTACAAGAACATCCGCGGTTCCAATTTCATCAACTCGACTTAGCTGATCGCACCGGTATGACCGAACTATTCTCCAGCCAACATCCAGAGCGAGTTGTCCATCTCGCTGCTCAAGCCGGAGTGCGGTACTCACTTACCAATCCTCAATCCTATGTCGAAAGTAATCTCGTTGGCTTCATGAACATTCTCGAAGGCTGTCGTCACAACCAGATTCGTCACCTCGTGTATGCATCAAGCAGTTCGGTCTACGGTGCGAATACCAAGATGCCCTTCTCTGTGCACGACAATGTTGACCATCCAGTTTCACTGTACGCCGCATCAAAGAAAGCCAACGAATTGATGGCCCATACCTATAGTCATCTCTACAGCATCCCAACCACAGGACTGCGCTTTTTCACCGTCTATGGCCCGTGGGGGCGACCAGACATGGCACTGTTTCTTTTCACTAAGGCGATCTTAAACGGCCAACCGATCGAGGTCTTTAACCAGGGAAAGATGCGACGCGACTTCACCTATATCGATGACATTGTCGAAGGAGTCATTCGTGTGCTCGACACTATTCCACAACCCAACCTAGCGTGGTCCGGGATGAAACCCGACCCTGGTACTAGCAAAGCACCGTATCGCCTCTACAACATCGGCAACAATCAACCTGTTGAGTTACTCGAATTTATCAGCGTACTGGAAAATTGCCTGGGCCGAAAAGCGGACAAGCGCCTGCTACCGATGCAGCCGGGTGACGTGCCAGAGACATATGCAGACGTTGACGACTTAATGCGTGATGTTGGCTTCCGACCCACGACTCCAATCACTGTCGGTATCGCGCGCTTTGTCGAGTGGTATCGGAACTATTACAAAGTGTGACAAAAAGTTCAGGTTTCTGGTTTCAAGTTTCTCAATCGAACCGCAGAATGTTCGTATACTTTTTCATCCCCAGGGAGACACGTTCCTGCTCGTCCTGAGCGTAGCGAAGTCGAAGGGCTCAGCATGAACGGCTGTGGTCGGTAGTGCGTCAGTGTCGTGTGGTTTGATTTAGAGGTCTCTATCTCCTCACAAAGCACGGATTAGAGTACGAGCCAGAACACCTGCTACTCGCTGCCTGTGGACAGAGTAGAAGTTTGTGGCTACGGTTTACTTACAGCGGTTGGCATTTATCTGCTGAGATCAGTCTTGGGTTCTCTCTCCCCCTGAGGGGGCTTTGCCCATAAACTCGGAGTTCCACACAATATATCGGCCTTGGATTCCCCTACCGGACAATCAGGAGTAGTCACTTTGGACTTTTTGGGCAAAGCCCCCTCAGGGAGAGAGCCAGAGTGAGGGGGAAAGAAGAGAAAGTTCATCTACTTCCCCGCATAAAAAGTAGAGTCACACGTTCGACACATCCCAGGGTGTAGCCATGAAAACTATTGAGACAACAGTTACGGTTACAGACGATGGCAAGATGACCGTTCAAGTCCCCGCGGATATTCCACCCGGAGAGCATCACGTGGTTATGGTGATTGAGGAGCAGCTTGTGACTAAGCAAGAACGACCATCCTTGAACCTGCCGGCTCGTGATTATGGCCCTTGGCCTGAAGGACTCTCATTACGACGTGAGGATATGTATAACGAATGGGGACGGTAGAAGAGTCTTCCTCGATACAAATGTGCTTGTGTTTTCCAACGCAACGCGAGCCCCTCTGCATGACTTAGCTCGGCAAGCGATCCAAGACCTTTATGATGCAGGAACTGAGATATGGATTAGTCGTCAAGTTCTGCGCGAATACTTGGCAACGCTTAGCCGTCCCCAGACATTCTCGAACCCACAACCTGGCACAGTACTGGCCACTGATGTCCGTTATTTTCAGAGTCGCTTCCATATTGCTGAGGATAGCTCTCAAGTCACGGAACAACTTTTAGCGCTAATCGAACAAGTTGCGACCGGCGGCAAACAAATTCACGATGCGAACATTGTAGTGACGATGCCGTCTATAACATTACCTACCTTACTCACCAACAACACCGACGACTTCAAACGCTTTTCTCACCTCATAACGGTGCTGCCACTCCAAGACGTTCCATCATAAGCCGATCCTAAGTTGGGGTTTTCTCCGACTACCTGCCCTAAAGGGCAATACGCCAAGTAGTGGGTGCGGTACAACTTCCCACACGAATTTGCACCACACCCAGCAAAAGTATTAGTGTAGGAATTGGGAGAGAAACTGTGGTGGGAGACACAGGCAAGACCGCAACTTTCCATCCTCATTACCGACACATCCCGCCTGCGCGCTCTCCTATCATTAACAGTCCACTTCGGGCACTCGTCACAAACAGTGCCTATAATTGGTAGCAACGTGCAACATGGCGACGTACGAGTCACCAGCGCGGCGGAGCTTCGCCCAAAGATGTAAGTATGAAGACAACGAGAAACATCATTTTCGTACAGATAGGAGAAAACGGTACCTCTGTCATACAAAAGTGGAAGTGTGACCTTCCTTATTGCTAAGCTGAGATTGCATTTGTGAAGGGGGAAGCAACATGCCAATTGCGCATTCAGCAAACGCACAAGGACAGCAACATGATTTGGTCAATCATTTACAGAGTGTAGCAAAACTTGCATCAGAGTTTGCTGCCAAGTTCGGCGCAGGGGATTTGGCCTACTGGGTTGGACTCTGGCATGACATCGGCAAAGTTCACCCCAGTTTCCAACAGTATCTGCATGATTGTGAAATCTCTCCAGGTAAGCACCGCCGTGGACCGGATCACAAGAAAGCTGGAGCCCTTGTTGCTGCCAAGAAGCACGAGTTGTTATCTTTTCTTATTGCTGGCCACCACGGGGGATTGCCAGGTCGTGCACACCTCAAAGTATGGCTCAAAGAAAAGCTACAGCCAGCACAAGAAGCGATCCAACACATCAGTAGCCACCTTCCACAGGTCGAGCCCCAGACCGTACTTCCTCCTCCCACTCATCTTGCATCAGAACGTGATGCCGAGTTCTTTGTCCGTATGCTTTTCTCAACACTGGTCGATGCTGACTTTCTTGACACTGAACGCCACTTCAACGTGAAGCAGGCCGACCAGCGCGAGAAAACGATAACACTAGCTGATTTGTGGAACCGTTTTGCCAACAATCAACAACGGTTAACTGGGAAAGGAGTTGATCGAGTCAATCGCGTTCGTCACGAAGTCTACGAAGCTTGCCTGAGCGCAGCTGGGCTCCCACAAGGGTTCTTTCGTCTCACTGTTCCCACAGGTGGTGGGAAAACTCGCTCCGGAATGGCGTTCGCCCTGAATCATGCCTTAACTCATGGACTGGACCGTGTGATTGTCGCCATTCCCTACACCAGCATTATTGAACAAACTGCGGATGTCTATCGAGGGATCTTTGGGAGTGAGGCCATTGTCGAGCACCACAGCGCGGTTTCCACACACGAAGAAGCGTCTGACCCTGTTTCGCTCAACGAAGTCTGGTCTCGGCTCGCTGCAGAAAACTGGGATGCACCCATCATTGTCACCACGACAGTGCAACTCTTCGAAAGCCTGTTCGAGCGAAAAACAACAGCTTGTCGCAAGCTTCACAACATTACTCGAAGCGTTCTTATTCTTGATGAAGTACAAACGCTGCCGACACATGTCTTAGAGCCGATCCTCGATGCATTGCGTCAGCTTGTGGCGCATTATGGTGTTACGGTTGTGCTTTGCACAGCAACCCAGCCAGCATTGGACGACAGTCCTTATCTAAAGGGACTGCCGAATATCCGGGGAATTATTCCATCCTCAGAGCGTTTGTTTACCGAATTGAAGCGGGTCTCGTATGAGTGGGCCCAAACCGGAGAAACGTGGTCCTGGGACCGGGTAGCTGAAGAGATGCACACGAGTTCTCAAGCCCTTGCCATAGTAAACACAAAGAGTGATGCCATTGCGTTACTAGAGGCATTGCAGAACCCAGATGCGTTGCATCTCTCAACTCTCCTGTGTGGTGCACATCGACGTGCTGTACTGAGCGCGGTGAAACAGCGACTCGCCAACGGACTTCCCTGTCAACTCGTTTCGACGCAAGTCGTCGAGGCCGGGGTCGATTTCGACTTTCCTCTTGTGCTGCGAGCGCTTGGGCCACTCGATCGTATCGTGCAAGCTGCCGGACGATGCAATCGCGAGGGAAGGTTGGCTGTGGGGCGAGTGGTGGTGTTCGAGCCAAGTGCAGGAAAACTCCCCCCAGGCGAATACAAAACTGCGGCAGCGACAAGTCGCAATCTGCTGCTCCGCCCTGACTTCGACTTCGATAATCCTGAAGCGTACAAAACGTATTTCCGTTCGCTGTATCAAGTGGTTGAAACTGACAGTAAAAACATTCAGGCCTTGCGCAAAACCTTCGACTATCCCGAGGTCGCGGCACGTTTCCAGATGATCAATGACGACACGACAGCAGTCGTGGTGCGCTATCGAGGGCAAGATGGCAGTGAAGATGAGGTTGATCGTTTGCTATCGTACATTCAGCCTCAAGAAGGAAAACTTCCGCGCTGGCTTCTACGCCAACTACAGCCCTACATCGTCACTGTCCGGACTCGTCTTATGGCTGGCTATCAATGCGAGGGGTTTCTGCAGCAATTCACTCCTGGGTTGTGGGAATGGCTTGGTCAATATGATCCAGTCCGAGGGTTAACGGTAGCTAACCGAGACCCCGAAGAGTTGGTTGTATAATAGCAATTTATTCACAGCAAGTGAAAAACGAACAATTTTGCTTTTCACTTTTGCTTTTGTCATCGCGATTTTTATACGATGACAGGAAAGGGGGGCCTATGTCTCAATACCCTTGGTTGGAGGTCAAAGTTTGGGGCGAACTTGCCTGTTTTACTCGCCCAGAGATGAAAGTAGAGCGTGTTTCATACGAAGTCATGACCCCCTCTGCGGCGCGGGGAATTTTAGAAGCGATCTTCTGGAAACCCGAATTTTCTTGGCAAGTGCGAGAGATTTGGGTACTCAACCCCATTTGCCATTTCTCTATTCTACGGAACGAAGTCAATAGCAAAGCAGTGGTTTCGACCGCCCGGAGTTGGGCCAAAGACGGCGGCGGATACTTCGCCGAGGAAGACCGAGCGCAACGGCATACCTTGGCTTTACGAGACGTTGCCTATCTTATCAAAGCCGACATCATGTTGAAGCCTCATGCGACGGATGACATTGCCAAGTATCGCGATCAGTTCCGTCGTCGAGTGAGTCGAGGGCAGTGTCACTCAGTACCATATTTCGGTTGTCGTGAATTTGCTGCGCATTTCGCCCCGCCGGACGACAACGAAAAACCAATCGAACTCACTGACGACTTGGGACGAATGTTGTTCAATTTAGACTACCTTGTCGACAGTTCCGGTCGTGGGACACCGCGCTTCTTCGCCGCACGATTAGAGCGGGGTGTGTTGAAAGTACCCGACGAATTGCACCGCAAAGAAGGATAACTCATGTTACTGGAAAAGTTACAGCAGTATGCTGACCGTCTTGATCTTTCTCCACCTATGTATCAGAAAACGCCAATTCGGTGGTTGATCGATCTTGATCACGAGGGCAACCTGTTGGGGTTCGTCCCAACGACAGGCGAAGGAAAGAAAGAGAAGAACGATCGAGGCAAAGAGTACGAAGCCCCACACATTGCTCGTTCAGCTGGCGTTCGCGCAAAGTTGTTGGCCGACACAGGAAAGTATGTCCTTGGTCTTGCCGGAGATAAAGACAAGCAGGAACGAGTTAACGAATGTCACCTCGCGTTCGTGGAGCAAGTAAAAACGTGTGCCACTGCCACACACGACCCCTTCGTTCTGGTGGTTCAACAGTTTCTAGAGAAGTTAGACCGTACCAGCTTAGTGATCCCTGATGACTTTAACCCAAGCCATAATCTGACCTTTCGTATCGATGGAATACTGCCGATTCATCAGAAAGCCGTGCAAAACTATTGGGCATTGGCGGCTGGAACAGACGAGGACAGCAGGATGGAGTCTCCTGCAGATTCCAATTCCATGCAGTGCCTTATTTGTGGAGAAACCCGCCCAGCAGTAAAACGGCTTCCATTCAAAATTAAGCGCATCCCTGGTGGTCAATCTTCGGGCATGGCCCTCATCTCTGCCAATGCCCCAGCCTTTGAATCGTATGGCCTTGAAGCCTCACTGATTGCACCGACCTGCCAAGATTGTGGGGAGCGTTTCAGCAAAGCCGCCAATAGCTTGATCGAGAGTGAAGATACGCATATTACCATCGGCCCTCTCGTTTATCTCTTCTGGACGAAGGACGAGGTATCTTTCTCTGTTGCCTCTCTTCTTTCTCGCCCGGAATCGAGCGAAGTCCGAGTGCTTATCGCATCTGCTTTCAGTGGCCAACAGGCAGCGACATTCGTAGACGCAACTCCCTTCTATGCGACCGCGCTTTCGGCAAGTGGAGGAAGAGTCGTAGTGCGGGATTGGGTAACTACAACTGTAAAGAACGTCCAACAAGAGTTAGCTCGCTACTTCGCTTTACAACAGATCGTTGATTTGTCGGATGGCATGCTGGGTGCTCCGTATGGATTGTTTTCTCTAGCTGCGTCAACCGTTCGTGATGCAAAAGACTTGTCACCAAATGTTCCTAAAATACTGCTGCGCGTGGCACTCAAGGGCGGAGCGTTACCGCTCTGGTTACTTTCCGAGGCAGTCAAACGCAATCGTGCGGAGGCTGGACAGTGGAACGAGCCTAAACGTTATCCCTATGCGAGATCACGGCTACAGCAAAGAATAGCGCTCATCAAAATGATTTTGCTTTCACAAAAAGACACATTGGGAGAGGAGGACTACATGACGCGATTGGACATCGAAAACCATGATCCTGCATATCTTTGCGGGCGGCTGTTGGCCGTACTGGAAGCAGTACAGCAAGCTGCTATTCCCGGAGTCAATGCAACCGTTACGGACCGCTTCTTCGGTACTGCTTCTTCTGCACCTGCATCAGTATTCGGTCATCTCATTCGTGGAGCGATGGCACACCTAGGAAAGTTACGCAAAGAAAAACCTGGGACCTATCGAGCGTTAAGCCAACAATTAGCTGAGGTGCAGGAGCCTCTCACAAGTTTTCCAAAGACGTTAACGCTTGAGCAGCAAGGCCTTTTCGGTTTGGGCTACTTTCATCAAAAAGCCGCAGACCGAGCTGCGGCAATCGCCTATCAGCAGGCACGCGAGCAAGAAAAAGAGAAAGAAAATTCAGACTCAACTGCGCAACAACAGCACTGAAAGGGAGACAGAATTATGTCTATTGAAAATTACGTTGCCCCAAACAAACGCCACGATTTCATTTTGCTCTTCGATGTTATCGATGGAAATCCGAATGGCGACCCCGACGCTGGCAATTTACCCCGTGTGGACCCCGAAACGATGCACGGCATGGTGACAGATGTTTGCCTGAAACGAAAGGTGAGAAACTGGGTAGATGCCACTCATGGACAGGAGGAACGTTACAAGATTTTTGTCGAGAATCGCGGGTATCTCGTCGATCATAAAAAGCGAGCTTACGAAGCAGTGAATGCGAAAGCAGGAGACGACAAAAAGATCGATGAAGCACAGGCTTGGATGTGCAGAAATTATTACGACGTACGCATGTTCGGCGCTGTCCTAGTCGGGAAAAAAGGCGAAGGCTACAACTGCGGTCAAGTACGTGGACCGGTGCAGATGACCTTTGCGCGGTCGATCGATCCAGTAACACCATTGGATCTCGCAATTACACGCGTGGCGCTGGAAAACCCAGGGGACAAGCCGCGTGAGGATGAGGACGAGAAGGCCACCACAGGAACGATAGGTCGAAAGACTCTGGTTCCTTACGGGCTTTACAAGGGCTTTGGTTTCTTTATTCCACACTTCGCGCAGAAAACGAGCGTGAACGGAGAAGACCTGTCGTTATTTTGGTCTGCTATGCAACGGATGTGGGACCTCGATCGCTCCGCGAGTCGTGGCATGATGGCGTGTCGCGGCTTGTACGTTTTTACCCATGAAAATGGCTTAGGGAGTGCACCTGCGCATCAGTTGTTTGATCGTATCCAAGTAAAGCGGAAGGATGGCGTTGAAGCCCCACGCCAGTTTACCGATTACACCGTCACTGTCGATGAAAAATCCCTCGACGGCGTAAAGCTTACGAAACTAGTTGGGTAGCACTATGAGTGACGAAACGTTACCGCTTTGGGATGAGAACGACCTCATCATGCTCTCCGCTCTGGAGCACTACAGCTATTGCCCACGCCAATGTGCGTTGATTCACGTTGAGCAGTCTTTTGATGACAACGTCTTCACCCTGCGCGGGCGAGCTGTGCATGAACAAGTCGATGAGCCTGAGGGTATGATCGAAAAGGGCGTACGGGTCGAACGTGCTCTACCTCTTTGGTCGTATCGCTTGGGCTTGGTCGGTAAGGCCGATGTTGTAGAGTTCCACGGCGATACTCCTTACCCAGTGGAATACAAGCACGGCCCGCGACGACAGAAGGAACATGATGACCTACAACTCTGCGCCCAGGCTATGTGTCTGGAAGAAATGACCGGGCAAGCCGTGCCCAAGGGCGCGATCTTTCATCACAGTTCGCGCCGCAGACGAGAGGTCGAATTCACGCCCGCCCTGCGTGCGAAAGTTGAACAGACCGCGCAACAGATTCGTCTCATGCTTGCTGATCGTACGCTGCCGCCAGCAGTAAACGATGCCCGTTGTAAGCACTGTTCGTTACAGGATTCGTGTCTTCCGTCGGTGACGGACGAGAAAAAGCGGCTGCAGCATCTTGCCGATGAATTATTCACTCATAGTGATTAGCTACGAAATAAAAGGTGGAAATAATTTAGGTCCCCTCTCTAACTCTCTCCCGCCAGGGGAGAGAGGATTGAAAAGGTTGCTGTGTTTACCTTCTCTTAAGAATTGCAAGCTCGGAAGCTATTATGCATCAACTGTTGAATACACTATATGTGACTACCCCTGAAGCCTATGTCCGTCTGGATCATGAGACGCTACGTGTGGAGGTAGAGAAGGAACTGAAACTCCAGGTTCCACTCCACCATATTGGCGCGATCGTCTGTTTTGGTGACGTGCTCCTCAGTCCCGCGATACTCCATCGCTGCGCGGACGATGGACGCTCGGTTGTCTTATTAGATCGTAATGGACGCTTCAAAGGACGCCTCGAAGGTCCGGTCTCTGGTAACGTGTTGTTACGCAAGGCGCAACACCAGGCAATGAATGATCCTCAGCAGACCTTGGCTATTGCACGCAATCTGGTCGCAGGCAAAGTGCAGAATATTCGGCAGATCGTGCTACGTGGCGCTCGGGACACCGATAATCAGCAAGACAGCACGCAACTCAAAGAAACCGCACAGGCATTAGCGACTACCCTAGACCAGACGGCGATAGCAACTGACCTCGATCAACTACGCGGGTTTGAGGGCGAGGCTGCACGTCGGTACTTCGGCGTGTTCTCGTGCCTAATCCGGGAAGACCGGGAGATATTTCGCCTGAACGGACGCAACCGACGTCCGCCGCGTGATCCCATCAATGCCCTGCTCTCGTTCCTGTACGCCTTGTTGCTCTCCGATTGTGTGACGGCAGCGGAAGGCGTAGGGCTCGATCCGCAGATCGGCTTTCTGCATACGTTGCGGCCAGGACGACCAGCGCTTGGCCTAGACCTCATGGAAGAGTTACGCTCGGTGATTGCCGAGCGATTGGCACTCACGCTCATCAATCGTCGCCAGGTTACGGCCAGCCATTTTGTCGAACGCCCTGGCGGAGCCGTGTACCTCAATGACGACGGACGCAAAGAAGTAATCGTGGCGTATCAAAAGCGCAAACAAGAAGAAGTACAACATCCAGTAACCGAGCAAAAAGTTCCAATCGGGCTCATTCCCCACGTCCAGGCACGCCTGTTTACCCGCGTCTTGCGCGGGGATATGGAGAGTTACGTGCCCTTCCTGTACCGCTGAGGAGTGTCGGTATGCAAATCTTAGTGGCATATGACGTCGCAACAGAAAAAGAAGACGGAAAGCGGCGGTTGCGCAAAGTCGCACAGGTATGCAAGAACTTCGGCCAGCGTGTGCAGAAGTCGGTATTCGAGTGTTTAGTCGATCAAGCCCAGTATGAAGACCTGGTGCGCAAGTTAGTCAAATGCATCGATCTACAGGAAGACAACTTGCGTATCTATCGGTTACGAGAACCCAAAGAACAGTTCTGTCAGCATTTCGGGGTCAAGCCATCGATCAACTTTGATGATCCGCTACTAATCTAACAGCTGCCGCGCGAACCTAGAGCGACAGCACAAACCTGGGGAGGATCGCGTTGTCTGTAAGTACGTCATTTTTAACAACTTCCTTGTTCAGTCGAACTAATTCTGTCGTCTTTCGGGGACGAAAAGAATCAGGTCCGCGGGAGCAAGGACAAAACCCCAAGCCTCACAAGGGTTTGGGTGGTCAGCGTTGCACCCAACCTCACTGGTTGGGTGAGGATTGAAACCAAGGGGACTATCTCAAACAAGCGGAGTGGGCAGAAGTTGCACCCAACCTCACTGGTTGGGTGAGGATTGAAACGCCCAGTTGCATAGTGAATTTGTTGCATTGAATGACGTTGCACCCAACCTCACTGGTTGGGTGAGGATTGAAACTAATAGGAATCCTGTCGTGCTCTGGGCGCACAATTGTTGCACCCAACCTCACTGGTTGGGTGAGGATTGAAACTATGGGAGATTTCTACAATTATCTTTTGGCGCTCGTTGCACCCAACCTCACTGGTTGGGTGAGGATTGAAACAGTGACACTATTGTAATTGTCGATCTTCAGTGCCAAGTTGCACCCAACCTCACTGGTTGGGTGAGGATTGAAACGAGCATTGGATCGGCAGGCGGACTGCTACTGCCCGTTGCACCCAACCTCACTGGTTGGGTGAGGATTGAAACGGCAAACACGCAAGCCATCACTTGCGATACAAAATGTTGCACCCAACCTCACTGGTTGGGTGAGGATTGAAACGCAAGATACCAAATCTCCGAGACGTACTGCACCGGTTGCACCCAACCTCACTGGTTGGGTGAGGATTGAAACTTGTCGCTACTGTCAAAGCTTTTGCCATCGTCTCGTTGCACCCAACCTCACTGGTTGGGTGAGGATTGAAACTACATCCCCTGCCGAGAAGGTGCCGCAGGCCATGGCGTTGCACCCAACCTCACTGGTTGGGTGAGGATTGAAACCCTGTCCCAGTAGTTGCAAGCGAGACAAGATTTTGTTGCACCCAACCTCACTGGTTGGGTGAGGATTGAAACGCCGCGATGTGAGTCGCGAGCGTCGGAGTTCCACTCGTTGCACCCAACCTCACTGGTTGGGTGAGGATTGAAACTCGATTATTCATGCCTACGCAGGCGCGCGCAAAGGTTGCACCCAACCTCACTGGTTGGGTGAGGATTGAAACGCATAGGTAGTCGTATCAACACTGAGCGTGCCGTGTTGCACCCAACCTCACTGGTTGGGTGAGGATTGAAACTGCCAAATAGCACCCGCAAAGACACAGTAAGGCGTTGCACCCAACCTCACTGGTTGGGTGAGGATTGAAACGCCCCTTCGATCGTCTGCGCACCAGTCGATACCAGTTGCACCCAACCTCACTGGTTGGGTGAGGATTGAAACTTCTTATCCATTGATCACCGCTGTTTGCGCACGTCGGGTTGCACCCAACCTCACTGGTTGGGTGAGGATTGAAACGATTACAAAGGCGCGCAAGAATTTACGATTACCCTGTTGCACCCAACCTCACTGGTTGGGTGAGGATTGAAACTCCCGTGAGGGACGAATCAGGCTTTTCTCTACAGGCTGTTGCACCCAACCTCACTGGTTGGGTGAGGATTGAAACACCGCAGTTGTACACACGGTGTGGTTTCAGAATGGTTGCACCCAACCTCACTGGTTGGGTGAGGATTGAAACTGCGGTAACCGTAATCGGTTCTGTCACCACATCGGGAGTTGCACCCAACCTCACTGGTTGGGTGAGGATTGAAACCCCACGCCATTGTCCTGCTCGTACTCGATCGTGCCGTTGCACCCAACCTCACTGGTTGGGTGAGGATTGAAACCCGTGCGGCCTCTATCCGCACATGCTCTTTCAGGCGTTGCACCCAACCTCACTGGTTGGGTGAGGATTGAAACATCAGTTTCCTGACGGTAAGAAGCGACTTTGTACCGTTGCACCCAACCTCACTGGTTGGGTGAGGATTGAAACATCGCTAAGGCGAGGAGGAAAGCCCTATGAACCAGTTGCACCCAACCTCACTGGTTGGGTGAGGATTGAAACGTTTTTCAATCCAGCGTTGCTCTAACCGTGTCGTATCAGTTGCACCCAACCTCACTGGTTGGGTGAGGATTGAAACTCCCGCCAACTTGTGATGCTGGTAGAGTTTTCGGCGTTGCACCCAACCTCACTGGTTGGGTGAGGATTGAAACTCTTGGAAGACGAAGACGAGGCCATGACCGATGAGGGGGTTGCACCCAACCTCACTGGTTGGGTGAGGATTGAAACCTTTTGTGGGAAGAGACGATCTAACACGGAGGTGAGTTGCACCCAACCTCACTGGTTGGGTGAGGATTGAAACGTGCTGTGACTTGCATGGCGATGGCGCCGCCTTTGCCGTTGCACCCAACCTCACTGGTTGGGTGAGGATTGAAACGTCTCGCACGAGCGCCGCAGCATTCCGTGCCACGTTGCACCCAACCTCACTGGTTGGGTGAGGATTGAAACATATATCCTCCTTAGATAGAACAGAGTAAGTCGTGTTGCACCCAACCTCACTGGTTGGGTGAGGATTGAAACTACGATCAGGAGCCGTCAAGGATACATACTCACGTTGCACCCAACCTCACTGGTTGGGTGAGGATTGAAACATATTGATAGCCGCAGACCGAACACAGTTGACTCGTTGCACCCAACCTCACTGGTTGGGTGAGGATTGAAACTCCCATCTCTGCTAATGCTCCTACAATGTTTTCCGTTGCACCCAACCTCACTGGTTGGGTGAGGATTGAAACATTTTTCAACCGCAGCTTGTAAGAACTCGCCAAGTTGCACCCAACCTCACTGGTTGGGTGAGGATTGAAACTAATTGCCTGAGTGACGCGATGCGCTCCTGGTCGGCTGTTGCACCCAACCTCACTGGTTGGGTGAGGATTGAAACGCATAGAGAAATTTGTTATATCGCCACTCGTGGTTGTTGCACCCAACCTCACTGGTTGGGTGAGGATTGAAACACAGGCAAGCGAACATCTGCACGTGCCATGCTGATGTTGCACCCAACCTCACTGGTTGGGTGAGGATTGAAACACCACTGGCGTGACCGTCCCGACCACGGTCGTACCGAGTTGCACCCAACCTCACTGGTTGGGTGAGGATTGAAACTGCATGAATAAGCATGACGATGCCCGCCTGGTGTTGTTGCACCTAACCTCACAGGTTGGGTGAGGATGAAGCAACGGGCGATACGCAGAAACGGGAAATAGAAATAGCGACGAAGGATTGAACGACAGGGCCTCTGTGAAGTATCCTACAGCTCAACGTAAGAGCAAAAGGGGATTTTTTAATGCCTGCTGCCCGCAAAGCTTGTCAACCACGTCGTCCCCGGACCGAGCAATTGCTTGCAACCCAAAATCAAATCTTGGACTATCTGCGTCAGGACGTCGAAGAGTGGAAAAACACTGGCGAGCGTTACGACCGCCAGCAGACGGCAAACTTCTAGGCACTCGCCGCGAGCAGCAAAGCCCTTGCACGACAGAGTGAAGCGCTGCGTGACATTCACGCCATCACTACTCGCGTCCTGGAGTAGAGCAACCATATCATGCTGCAACTCGGAGTGAGCGGCGCAACGCACTAAACGATTCCCTTGCTTTAGGTAAGGTTTGAAACCAAAATCAGTAAAACAGAGAGATGATTGGAGACAGAAGGGCAACTGTGTCAGCTACGAGCTGAAGACTTTCCATAAAACTGCGGTGGTCTTTGCGATATTAAACCCTACCATCCATTGTAGTAGCTTGAGGTCACTTTCCGTTTTTGCAAAGCGGTTTTCATAGGTGGCGATCGCTTCAGCTGCTTTCCTAGCCTTGTCTTCACTTGCTCCAGCATCTTTGAGTGCATCGTACACTTCAGAAATCATTGTTGCCATTCTGCAGCTCCTTAGGTTCTATTATAGACGGCTGGGTGAAGATTGGACCAGTACCGTGTAAAGTGCACGCATATCATATATTCTGGTCTCGCAGTGTCATGAGGACTCAAGGCCCCTCCGCGTCTCACAGGCACACCGTCGCCCAGCGCGGCCCATCGTTATGTGTATGAGCCGCGCCCTCTCACCAGAACGAACGCTATGCACTCTCACTCTAGCGGTGTCATCGAGTCGATCGTGATCTGGCGTGACTTAAACTTCCACTCGCCACCAACTTTGGCGTACTCGTCGTTATACCAGCCAGCCATCGCGCACTTCTTGCCGTCGCGAAACAGTTTCACCTCGATATAGCAGGTCCCCTTGGCGCGATCCGGTCCTAGAAGCTCGACGACATGGTTATGAATGAAGGGACGTGGTTTCGCCGTATCCAATCCTTCGCCGATCATTTTACGCAGGGCCTCACGGCCTTGCGCCCGTGGCAAGCTCGGATCATTGGTTGATATTGCGCCATCGTCGGTAAAGAGGTTGACGTAACCATCCAGGTCTTTCTGCCACACGGTGTGACAATAGCGGACGGGCAATGTACGGATCTCTTCACGATCAATCACTTCCTGTAACGCTGCCTCTAAATTCTTTGCGGCCATATGGTCCTCCTTTTTTTGGACGAGATTTTACTGTGAATTGTAGCACCCCTACCTTAGTGCGCTGTGCCACTATGCCCTTCCATACCACACAAAGTAAGGGCAACAACAGAATGTCTGATAGAATCTTGGCGACAGCAAGCTTGACAGTAAGCTGGCAGACTCGTATCACGCTCAGTAAGTCCAACAGACGGCGTCGGAAACCATATCATGAAGGAGGGACACATCATGGACTATCAAGTCATTGATGCAGATGGTCACATTCTCGAACCAGCGAATTTGTGGGAGCAGTATATCGAACCGAAATACCGTGAGACCTGCCCTAAGCTCATTGTCTCTGAGGACAGCGAAATCTTTCGCATCGAAGGGGACGACGCGATTGACCTCGGACGCGGAAAGAAGCGGGTGAAGTTCGGCGGACTAGGCACGATTGGCGCGCGGACGGATCGTCAAGTCAAGTCACAGCGCACCCCCTACGCAGAAGGAAAAAAAGGTGGCTTCGACCCTCATGCTCGTATCAAGGATATGGACGCCGATGGAATCGACGCCGCGTTCCTCTATCCCAGTTTGGGATTGTTTCTTGGAGCTATTAAGGACCCGGACTACTCGGCGGCCGCATGCCGGGCGTACAATCGTTGGCTCGCCGACTATTGCAAGCCCTATCCTGAACGCCTGTTCGGCGCCGCAATGTTACCCATGCAGTCGATCGAAGGCGCAGTGCAGGAAACAGTGTATGCGGCTAAGGAATTAGGCTTTCGCTGCGGGTTTATTCGCCCGAATCCCTACAACGGCCGCGTGCTACATGCTTCTGAGTACGATGCATTGTGGACTGTGGCACAAGACCTCGGCTTTTCTATCGGCATTCACGGCGGGTCAGAAAGCGGGCAGCCCACATTGGCAATGGAGCGCTTCACCGAGGGGCTCGCGGTGCGTCATTGTGTCGCGCATACATTTGAGATGATGGCCGCGGCCACGAGCCTCATCATGTGCGGCGTATGTGATCGTTTTCCCAAGCTGAAGATTGCTTTTCTCGAATCAGGCGGTGGCTGGATGGCCGGGTGGTTAGACCGTATGGATCGGCACTTCGACGACGTTGGCATGAACGATACAGGACTGAGTACGCGCCCGAGCGAGATCTTTCGCCGCCAGTGCTTCATCTCGTTCGAGCCTGTGGAAGGGACTCTTAAGTATCTGGCCGACTATCTTGGATCAGATAACATCTTGTGGGCAACGGATTATCCGCACGCTGATGGGTTTCCAGATGCAGCCAACATGATCAAGCGTATGGGGTTACCACCGCAGACCCTAGCCAATGTGCTAGCTGGCGGAGCCAAACGGTACTATAACTTGCAGTGAAGGCAGTGAGGGAAGTGTAGCGTGCGCGCAGCGCACGCCTCCTCGCACGTCATTTTTCCCGTGCGCATAGCGCGCGCTACGATATTCTCGCGCCGACTGAGAGTCACTTTTTCTTATTCTCACCATTAGTGACTTTCGGTTTCCGCATCGTGCCGCTGACGATTTTGAATTCGTAGAGCCGGCATTCGAGGGGGCCGTTAAAGAGTGGCGTGCGACGGCTGACTGCCAAGCCGATTAGCTTAGGCAGACGTAGATCCGCTGTAAAGAAGTATGTATGCCAGCCAGCGAAGCGCCGCTTCAGACTGTCGCCGAGACGCGGGTAGAACGCGGCTAGCTGCTCCTTATCACCGAGGCGGACCCCATAGGGTGGGTTCGTGACCAGTGTCCCCTCCCCAGCGGGCGGCTTCAGGTCCAATATATCGGCTTGCTTGAGGGCCACCGTATCAACCAATCCGGTGGCCCTGAGATTGGTCCGTGTCGTCTGGATCGCAGTCCCGTTAATATCGCTCCCGTAAATGGCACAGCGTGGCTGCGGCTTGTGTTGCGCCCTGCCAGCCTCGCATAGTGCTCGCCACTTACGAGCGTCAAAGTTGCTCAGCTTCTCAAACGCAAAGCGCCGCCCTAGCCCAGGCGGGATATTTCGCGCGATTAACGCTGCTTCCAGAAGGAACGTACCGCTCCCGCACATCGGGTCGAGCAACGGTTGCTGCGCGCTCCAGCCTACCAACCGCAGAATACCTGCCGCGAGATTCTCACGCACCGGCGCCTCGGTGACGGCGGTACGCAGTCCGCGCTTGAAGAGGGCCTCACCTGACGTATCAAGGTAGAGTGTCAGGTGTTGACGCTCCAGAAACGCATCAATGCGGATATCCGGCTGGTGCGCAGCCACATCGGGACGACTGCCGGTGGCCAGACGGAAGCGATCACAAATTGCGTCCTTAATTCTGAGGGTAACAAAATCTAGACTGGGTAGCGGACACTGCTGGGCACTGACTTTCACTTTAATCGTGCGGCGGACAGAAAACCACTCCTGCCAAGACAGCGCTTGCGCGGCCTGAAAAATATCGTGCTCGTCGCGGTATGGGCCACGAAAGACGCGCCACAGAACTCGGCTGGCGATCCGGCTGTGGAGATTGACTGTGTAACAGAGGGCAAACGGACCGGTGAAGGACACCCCGCCAGGAAGAGTAGTCACACCTTGTGCGCCCAACTGCTCTAGTTCGGCGCCGAGTACTGTCTCTAACCCAGGCGGGCACGGAGCGAAGAAGGTCTCGTGTTGCTTACTCATATTCGGTAGGCGTTGTCAGATATGAACAGCGAAAACAAGACCACGCCTCTCTCTGAACCCTATCGGTTGTGACAACGACTCCAGAAGTTTCGAGCTATTGACGAACCACAGATGTAATGAGGCTTCACAGAAAGCGCCTTTGAATATATCAAGCCGATATATCCTTTAGATATTACGAGCAGCAAGAGCAGAGCCCGCTTGAGAGTTTCTACGGGAAAGCGACGAGAAAAAAATTGCGTACGATTTCCACTGGTTGAAGAAACCAGTACATCGATGTCCCGGCATCGATCACAATTGGCACGGGATCTGCAGACAGAATCTATTAAGAAACACAGTCATGATACTGGAAAGGAGTCTGATTATGAAGACATTATGCTACACCAGCAGCGCTAAACTTCGTCTGACTCTCCTTGCTCTCCTTACTGTCATTACTCTGCTGATGCCTCTGTCTGCTAAGGCAGCAGAGCGTGACGGAACTGTGCTCTTTTTGCCTCTGGAGGATATCCAGAATGTGTTAACCCAACCCTCGCTCTCCTCACTTACCTCACTCTTCTCATTCTCGTCACCAGCATCTAATTTCGCGTGGTCCGAAACAGCGGAGCGGGACAGCGCGATAGAGCGGAATACTGTTCACGGCACCAAATTGCAGATTGAAGGGGATTACCTCCCAGGACCTCACTCCTTGTGGGGCTATTAAGAAGCGGTAAAAAGTATTCGCAAAAAAGGAGAAGTTGGTATGGAACTATTCGATACCATACTCTCGGTTTGGATATTACTCATGGCTTATGGATTACTTTTTACTGCTGGGCGATGAGGCGAAGTTCAGCTTATCAACGTCAAGCAAGGGAAATTCATAATGCCGCAGCTACTGCTCAATTGCCTGAGCAGTAGCTGGTTTTGGGCCTTCACGATTTGAGAGCCACCGCAACGATCCGGGCTCCGTCCCACCGTATGCCCTCAGGCGTGCGATACTGCTCCAGCTCACGCATGATTTCCTCGCGGGCTGCCGTGCGCAATTCTGCCGGCAGATGGCCAAGGAAATTGCCGAATGAGCTCGCCTCAGCGAACTCGATCGCCGCCTCTGGGGTCGGGTGATAGTGCACTTGAGGCCGCACTTCTATTTTCTGTACTACGAACCCGGTCTGCTGTAAGAGATTCTCGAGTTCAATCGCGCTAACACGATACGTCCTACCACCCACGGCCTCGGCGTAACGGCAGTACGGTTCACGTGCCAGCATGTACGTCTTGAGCGCTAATATTGGATGATCTTTGGGACCAGTCGAAATGCCCAGTCGGCCTCCTTTTCTCAGCACCCGGGAGATCTCTCGGAGTGGCCCCAGCTTCTCCGGCAACCAGTGCAACACCGCATTGAGATACACCACCTCAAACCTGGCGGCGGGAAATGCCCGCAGATCGTCGGCCGTGCCCACCCGAAAGCTGAGGTTCGAGCGCGCTTTGTCCTGCGCCAGCGCGATCCGCAGCGGTAAGGGATCGATCCCAACAACTGAACCCGTAGGGCCAACGAGCCCGGCTACATACTCGGCCAGCCGCCCTGTCCCGCAGCCCACATCGAGCACCGTTTCGCCCGGCGCGATCGCAAGCTCTCCGACCAGAACCTGCCCCGCCTCGAACTGGTGGGTAGCACTGACTTGCTCATAATGGTGCGCGAGTTCTTGGGTATCTAACGTCAAACTGACCGTAGCCATGCCTTCCTGCCTTTCCGTGTGTGGGCGTGTTCCCTATGAGGGTCGTGCGAGCTTTTGTGAGGCTCCGCGAGGTATTGGCGACTCACAAAGATCTTGCCCGGAAACTTGAAGTGTTAGAGAAGAAATACAATCACCAGTTCAAGATCGTCTCTAATGTGAGCTGCCAGCTCTCCCAGAAATGCGCGACCGCTTTCCTGCCATGACTGCGACCGATTAGGGTCTACCAAACTTTGCGAATATACCTGTAAACGTTTTCCCCTCCGGAGGACGGTAGGTCTTGTACTTGCTGGTAGTCTTGCCTAACTCAACAATGGCCTCGGCAATTTTGATGGCACACACCACTCCATCAAGTACGGGAATGTTCAGCTCATGCTCAAGCTCTTGAGCAAACTGAGCAAAGCCTGCACAGCCTAGCAAAATTGCTTCCGCATCATCTTCATCCTTGGCTTTCCGTGCTTCTCCACCAAGCATTCGTAATGCTCTGGCCGGATCTTTTTCCACATCAAGGACATAGAGTGGTGTGGTACGGATACTGACAACTCGGTCGCGAAACCCGTACCGGGCTACCATCTCCTCAAGCATCGTCTGAACGCGTGGGACCACCGTAACAATCGAAAAACGCGCTGCCAAGATCGACGCGACGTACAACGAGGCTTCGGCAATCCCGATCACTGGCTTGGCGGTCACTTCACGCGCAGCGGACAGACCTGGGTCACCATAGCAGGCGATGATGTACGCATCGGCTTTGTTTTCTTCGCCCTTGCGGATTTCATCAAGGATGCCAGGGATACACAGATACTCGTCGTAGTACGACTCGATCGACGCTGGACCAAACGTCGGACAGACCGAAACGATCTCGGTCTCCACTCGTGCTACTGAGCGTGCGGCGACTCCAATCGACTCCGTCATTGTCAGCGAAGTGTTCGGGTTGATGACCTGTATCTTCATACGCTCACTTCCTTTCGGCTAGTGCTCGCACGGTATCCGCCAGCACATCAATGCCTAGACAAATATCTGCTTCATCCGTGTCTTCGGTGATATCGTGGCTACGGCCACCGATACTGGGAATAAACAACATGGCTGTCGGTATATGCTGTGTTAGCACCATCGCATCATGGCCAGCGCCACTTGGCATACGCAAGTTCGACACGTCGCGACCGTGCGCTGCCGCTTCGATCATCGTCGCTAGATGAGTATCCATCTCAGCTGGTGAGATCCGGATCAACTCTGTCGCCTGAACACTGACTCCTCCACGGCTGTTGGCAGTGGCAGCCGCCGCATGAATTTCCGCTTGCATGCGATCAAGCGTGACCTCTGATATGTCACGGAACTCAACGAGGGCACGGGCACTGCTGGGAACCACATTACCCGCGCCCGGCTCAAACACGACATGGCCAAAGTTCCACACACTGTTAGGACCACGGACTTGTCCAAACCGTTGCATGAGATCGTGACAATAGGTGATCAAGGCACTGCCAGCATCTTTACGCAGGTGCATTGGGGTAGTGCCGGCATGATCAGCTTGTCCGGTACATGTCACATGGCAGCGACGGATACCAACGATACCCGTGACGACTCCGATCTTTTTGCCTTCAGTCTCGAGACGCGGCCCTTGCTCAATATGGCCTTCGAGATACGCGACATGTCGATTGGGGTTCAGCCTGACGCGAGGACGGCCCATATAGCCTACCTCACTCAGAGCCTCACGCAGGCCTTTGCCCTGTTGGTTTTTTGCTACATCGATATCCGCTTCAGACAAATGACCACAGAACGACAAGCTGCCCGCCAGGGCGCGATAGGTTCCTTCTTCGTCAGCAAAGGAAATGACGTCGACCCCAAGATCGGTCTGGGTATTTGCCTCGATGCGCGCCCGTGCGATCTCCAAGCCGTACAGGACACCCATAGCACCATCCAGCCATCCCCCTTTCGGAACCGAATCCGTGTGCGACCCCATGAGGACAGCTTTCGTGACATCTTTTGTTTGCCCGTAGACGTTACCAATGCCGTCGATCCTGGCATCAAGGCCAGCCTCGGTCATTCGTTGTAACAGCCAGTGTCGTGCGTCCTGGTCAGCCGCGGTGAAAGACAGTCGGTGTACACCACTTCCCACCTGACCGAATGTGGCTAGATGACGCAAATCATCAAGCAAGCGGTGATAATTGATCTGCATGCGTACCTTCTTCCTCTTCGGGAGTCTTTCTCAATTGGTCTACACGACATTCGTATACCAAGGTGCTCATTATGAAATCCCCTTTTCTCCTGAAATATAGTAATCAATCAGGAAAGTCTTGCTGGATAGCGGGTGGATGTCATTCCCGCGCAACCTGTCCCCGGTCCTCTAGGGGAGCGGGAATCCAGAAAGCACAGCCAGAGGGAAGTGCTGAATTTGACTGGATGCCTGCTCCCCGATAGAGACTGGGGACAGGCTACACGGGCATGACTGGACCCTATTCCCATTCTCCCTTGCTACTTGACAGAGTTCTCCTGCACAGTCACAAACTCCAGCGTTGGTCAGCGCAGCACGCGAAAGGAGCTCTCAGCGATGAAGCTCGTCGGGGTTGACGTCGGCGGAACTTTTACTGATGTGGTCTACACCGACACCGATGCGCAACATGTGTTGATCCACAAGGTGCCCACCACATCGGCAGATCCGTCAGTGGGCGTCATTACAGGCATTACCGAACTCTGCACACGCAACGGGATAGATCCCGCCGCGATTCAGCAAATCTACCATGGAACCACGATAGCTACTAACGCTCTGCTCGAATACAAAGGAGCCCGCGCCGGTGTAGTAACCACAAAAGGGTATCGGGACATCCTTCACATCGGTCGTCACCAGCGTCCACAACATTATTCCATTCAGCAGGAGATTCCGTGGCAAGACCGCCCCTTGGCTCGCCGACGGCACCGCAAGGTCGTGACCGAGCGTCTTATTCCTCCGCAGGGAGACGTTCTGATTCCACTGAACGAGGAGGAAGTACGTCAGGCAGTGCGTGCATTGAAGGCTGAGGGCGTAGAAGCAATTGCGGTATGTTTTCTTTTTTCGTACCTCAATGCACGACATGAAGATCGAGCACGTGAGATTATCCTGGAGGAGTACCCAGAGGTGTTTGTGACGACTTCAGCGGCCGTCTCGCCTCAATTCCGCGAGTTCGAACGTTTCACGACGGCGGCGATCAATGCGTTTGTCGGACCGACTGTGCACAATTACATTACGCTCCTCGCACAGCGCCTGCGCGCGACCGGCCTGCAGGCAGACCTGCACATCATGCGCTCCAACGGCGGTGTCGCCACTCCTGCGATGGTCGCTGAAAAGCCGTTACTTACACTGTTGTCTGGACCTGCGGCTGGAGTTCTTGGTGGAGCTTGGTCGGGTGCATTGTCGCAATGCCCACGCCTGATCACTTTCGACATGGGAGGAACGAGCGCAGACATCGGTGTCGTCACCAACGGTACGTTTAGTGAAGCAACGGCGCGTGACACTTGGATCGCCGGCTATCCGGCGATGGTCCCTATGATCGACATCCACACCATTGGTGCCGGCGGCGGCAGCATCGCGACAATCGACGCCGGTGGAGCCTTCCGCGTTGGACCACAAAGCGCAGGCTCACAGCCTGGCCCTGCGGCTTATGGACGTGGGGGAACAGTACCAACAGTGACTGACGCAAATCTAGTTCTCGGGCGCCTCGACAAAGACAATTTCCTGGGTGGTGAGATGCTGCTTGACGACGTCGCGGCACGCAAAGTTATCGACACATTCGCCCAGAGGCTGGGATTGTCAGATACTGAAGCGGCGGAGGGGATCATCACGATCGTCAACAATAACATGGCCAATGCGATTCGCTCACGGACTGTGCAGAAAGGCATCGATCCTCGTGAGTACGTACTAGTAGCATTTGGTGGCGCCGGTCCCTTGCATGGCGCTGAAGTCGCCAGGATGTTAAGCATTCCGACTTGCATTGTTCCCTGTTTCCCCGGACTCACTTCCGCTCTGGGTTTGCTCACCACAGATCTCAAATACGACGCTATCAAGACGGCATTTCAAGTGCATCCAGGGTTGGATTATGCTCAGCTCAATGCCGACTTCGCAGAGATGGAACATAACCTTGCCCAACAGTTTGTGAGGGATAATATCGATCGCACGCGGGTGACGTTCGAGCGTTTCGCTGATGCACGGTATGTTGGCCAGGGCTATGAACTTCGTGTCGGCATACCAAATGGGCTGCTGAACGAAAAAACCATGCAGCGTATGGTTGAGGCGTTCCATCGCCGACATGAAGCGGAATATGGCCACTGTTTTGAGCAGAGCCCGATCGAACTCGTTAACCTCCGCGTCACCGGCATTGGTCCTACACCCAAAATCCAACATCTGATCCCGCCAACTGGTGGCTTACTTCACAAAGCATTGGTCAAGACCAATCCTTGCGTCTTCCGTGTACAAAACAGACTGATAACCTTTCAGACCGCATTCTATCGTCGCGACACACTGCCCATTGGCCAGGCTTTTGCTGGCCCGGCAATTATTCTCCAACCTGATAGTACGACGGTTGTCCCACCAAACTGTAGCGCTCAGGTTGATAAACACGGCAACCTTCTCATTACCATCGGAGGTGCACTATGACGGTGCAAACCAGCGCCAACATGGAAGACCATAAGCGTCAGACCATCGACCCAGTCACTGCCAGTGTGATCCTTGGCGCGTTGGAGCAGATTGCGGTGGAGATGGGATATAAGTTGATGCGCATGGCGTATTCGAGCATCATTCGCGAGTCCGAGGATTTCGGGGCGGCACTGGTTAACGCGCAAGGGCAACAACTGTGCGAATCCAAACAAAGTACGCCACTCCAGTCCGGCCCTATCCCAGGCTACGTCCGTGGCATGCTCCGGCAGCTCGCCGCACGGGGCGAGACCGTGCGAGCGGGCGATGTCATCATGCACAACGATCCCTACGGCGGCGCCAGCCACAGTCCTGATGTCGGGTTCTGCGTTCCGGTGTTCTACCACAATCAGTTAGTTGGATTCTCAGTGACGACGGCTCATCACCTTGATATCGGCTCGCAAACGCCAGGGAGCACAGGCATTGTCGAAGCGGTGGACGCATATGCCGAAGGATTACAATTCAAGGCGATCAAGGTGGTCGACCAAGGGAAACGGAACGATGTGGTCTGGCAGCTCCTACGGGATAACGTTCGTGTTTCAGATCTTGTCGTCGGGGATATGGAAGCGCAGATTGCCGCTTGTCGTATCGGCGCAGCGCGGTTTGTCGAACTGATTGACCGCTACGGGCTCGATACAGTGGGGGCCGCCTGTGCCGAGTTGTTCGATTATTCCGAACGGCTGATGCGTCAGGCCATTGAGCGTATTCCTGACGGTCGCTACAGCGCCATCGGCTATATGGACGGGTATTTGGACGACCCCAATCCGAGTCGGCGGAATCTGCCGATCGCTGTCACTCTGACAGTGACAGGAAGTGATATGGTTGTAGATCTTACCGGCACAGCTGCGCAAGTCTCGGATCGACCGATCAACATGCCATTTGTGGGGACTGTCGATGTTGCTGTGTGGCTGGTGTTGCGGTCAGTCCTGCTGGACACCGAAACCTATGGGAACATTCCACAGAACAGCGGGTTATATCGGCCAATCACGATCGTCGCACCCGAAGGCACCTTGGCCAACCCAATCTTTCCAGCACCTACTATCGCACGTTTTGTCGGCGGCAATGTCCTGTGCGATACGGTCATGCGAGCGCTTTCCCAGGCACTGCCAGAGCAGGTATGTGCGGGGATTGGCAACCTTAAAGTGATTGCGGCCAGTGGCTTTCGCAACAAACGACCGTGGGTTCATCTCGAAATTTTCGAAGGGAGTTATGGTGGGCGTTATGGTCGTGACGGCATGGATGCTGTGGATACGCTCTACGCCAATACACGGAACAATCCGATTGAGGATATCGAGTCCCATGTTCCTCTGCGGGTTGAGCGCTACGAGTTGCGAGAGGACGCGTGCGCACCAGGCCGCTGGCGGGGTGGGCTCGCCTCGATTAAGACGGTTCGTTACTTGAGTGATGGGGGTGCATCGGTCGAAGGCGATGGTTTCGCCTACGGAGCCTGGGGGTATGATGGTGGAGGGACTGGGTCTCCTGGCCAACTCATTCAGCAGACCGCAACTGGTGAGGATATCCCTTTGCCGTCTAAGGTTGCTTACCGCAGTGTCAAGACTGGAGATCTCTTTATTGCCGTGGGGGCCACTGGCGGTGGATATGGCGATCCGCTTCAGCGTGATCCGCACCAAGTACTCGAAGATGTACGTGATGGCTATTACTCAGTGGCGACTGCCGAACGGGATTACGGAGTGATAATCACTGAGTCGCTGCAACTTGATGAAGCCGCGACCGCATCCTGTCGACGCGCACGCCCAAAAGGTTAGACAGGAGGAGTTACAGAGCTCCGCCCGTGTTCGTATCTAGGCAGAGCCCGGGTATGAGGAATGGTTTATTTTTTCAATGACTCAATGACGCGATGATTCAATACTGGTCTACTTCCCATCCACCGAGAACGCTAAGAGCACGTTACCAGCCATGCCACCAAGCTGGCCGTAACCAGAATTGGTATAGAGCACTCCTCCAACGATAGTCGGTCCGGAATTATCAAACGACCCGCCATTGGCTTTGACGCCATTAATGGTTTTGTACTCCTGCGCTGCATCATGATCCCAAAGAACTTTCCCGTCTTTGGTTGAGTACGCCCGCAAATGACTATCGACCGAGCCGGAGAACACTACTCCGGGAATAACTGAGATCGCCGCGGACTGGGCCGGGCTGCAGTTTTTGCGGCCGCCACAACCCGGCGGTGGTACCGACCACACTTTCTCTCCACTCTCTAAGCGAAAAGCGTGAATCCCTCCGCCAACGCTCGAATCAAGCACATTGATCTTCCCGGCTTGGGGATCGTCTTTGATCTGCATGCCAATGTCTGAGACCGCCACATACATCATCTCACTATCAGCCGCCGGCCCCCATTGAATGCCGCCAGCAAGACCACCTTTTCCGGCCCGCTGTTCCCACAACCGTTTGCCCTTCTGATCAGGATCGATCGCGTAGACCATACCCGATTTTTGCCCGGCAACGAGCACACGCTTGCCGTTGGGCAATTTTTGTAGAATCGATGACGAGCCGAAATCGAGGTCCGGCCCTCTTGCATTGGGACAATTGGTTTCATCCTCAGTCCCACAGGCAATGTTCCACGCGTCATTGGCGAGGAATTGTTGTGACCACAGAAACTTGCCGGTCTTCATATCGAACGCGACGATGGCATCGCTAGTTTTCGAGGCAGGATCAGAGTAATTGTCTCCGGTTGTGACATAAATGCGTCCACCTTCCGGGTCCAACGTAGGAGAGGACCAGATTGATGCACCCGCAGGTCCATAGAGTTGTACGCCAATTTTGTTTTTGCGCGTCGGCTTCGCCTTCTCTTGGATTGTGTACGTCTTCCAGATTTGCTTTCCGGTCGCCGCATCAAGCGCGACAAGCGTGCCGCGGAAGGTGCAGCACTCATACTTGGGATCAGAGCCAGAGACTTCTTCAAGCGAGGTCACCGGCACGTACAAACGCCCCTCGTAAAACTGCGGCGCACCAGTGATGCGAGCAATTGGATGCGACTCAACCTTCGTCTGCCAAATATCCGCACCGGTACGTGCATCCAGCGCATGGGCATTCGCCGAGAGATCGCCGAAGTAGGCAGCGTACCGCGGCGGATTCGAGTTCGGCAGATGGGCAATAGTAACCGCTGAGCGAATACCGGTAGGCTTCTTGACGGCCCAGTAGACACAGCCTGTCGCCGCATCAAGTGAATACACTTGTCCGCGGAGCGTACCAACAAAAACACGGCCTCCAACAACAGTCGGTTGCGATGCGACGGTACCCGCAGGATAACCAAACGCCCATTTGAGCTTGAGATTAGGCACCTGTTCAGCAGTTAACCCAGCTTTTTCCGCAGGCTGCACTCGTGTGTTTGCTGAACTCGCACCCCAGCCATTCCACTGTGGTGTACTCTCATCCACCGTAAACTCTCCTGGGGCTTGTGGACACATGTTGCTCAACGTGGCCTTCATTTGCGCAGCACCAAGCTGCTTGCCAGTCACGAACTCGGCCACCGCCTTGCGTTCTGCATCGGGCATCCCCCAGCCCACAAACAACATGACTCCGGTTTCTAATGCATCAAGGATGTCCTCGGCATTCTTCTGCTTGAGGACATTCAATTGCGGCGCACGTGGGACATTGCCACTATGACAAGAGGCGCAACGTTGTTCGTAGATCTTCGCGCCATCCGGGGCAGTTAAGGCATGCGGGGAGGCAGGCGCAGCCCAGCCAAGAGAGGCATATCCGGCAACACTCGCAGTGAAGAGCGAAAGTACGACACACATTCCTCGCCATATCTTGCACGACCAACTTTCCATCGAACTGTTGACCAACATCTGTCCTTTTCCCTTCTCTCAATTGGTAGATTTCTGACTCGGTGTTAACGTCGTCAATGCTAATGCGTGAATCTCATGCTGCATTTCTTTTGCCAAGGCGTCATAGACAAGACGATGACGCGCAACCAGCGTTTTTCCCTCAAACAGTGGGGACACGACCGTGACGCGATAGTGTCCACCGCCTGACGCGGCTCCGGCGTGCCCGGCATGCAGCACACTTTCGTCCTCAACGTCTACCTGCGTCGCGGCCAACGCTTGCCGAAGAATCGTAGCGATTTTTTCTGCGGTATTCATTTTTTGTCCTGTGCAGAAGGAAACAGCGGCGCACGACGTTCCTGCACTGCGCGTGCCCCTTCTTTCACATCGTCGCCAAAGAAACCAAGCATCTCCAAAGCTAGTGAGTAGTCAAATGAGGTATGGGCTGCCGCGCGGAGCCATTGGTTCAATGACTGCTTCGTCCAACGAATGGCTGTCTGTGCGCCGGTTGACAGTTTCTTCGCCACCTCCATCGCCTTGGGCATTAACTGATCAGGCGGTACACACATGCTCACTAGGCCAATTCGTTCGGCTTCCTTGGCGTCTAACATGTCACAGGTCAACAAGTAATACTTGGCTTTGGCCATGCCAACCAAGAGTGGCCAAATCACCGCCGCGTGGTCCCCGGCCGCCACTCCTAACCGAGTGTGACCATCAGTAAACTTGGCATTCTCCGACGCGATACTGATGTCCGCGAGTAGGGCAACCGCCAAACCCGCGCCCACAGCCACACCGTTGATCGCGGAGATGATCGGCTTGTCGCAGTTGATCATATTGTGCACGATGTCACGTGCCTCTTTCATCACTGCCGCAACCGCATCAAGCCCGCTTTGCAACTTGTTGATGACCTCGAAATCGCCGCCCGCGGAAAATGCTCGGCCGGCACCAGTGATCACCGCGACACGCACCTCGTCGTCTTCAGCAATGTCCAACCACACCTTGCTTAGTTCGTAATGCAACCGTGCGTTGGTCGAGTTGAGCGTCTCTGGACGGTTAATCGTCAGCAACACAATGCCATCTTTTTTCTCAATAAGCAGATGCTGGTAAGCGCTGTAATCCATAGTCTTCCCTCCTTACATGGCGTGGTTATCATGTTCTTCGTCCTGGCGTCGAGGTCAGTGCCTAACATGTTTTGCTCATATCTTGGTGGGACAGGGGCATCTTGCCCGTCCACAGAAACAGGCTGGAAGCCTATTCCCCCTAACGAGGTTGTTGGTCGATCGGCAAGTTTGTGTTACGCTTCCGAACCATGAAACAGAATTCGACACTTATTACGGCCACTTGGGTTGGATTAAATTTGATCCCCCTGATTCTCACGGTTGCACTGTGTCTGCTTTCACAGAGCTGGGGTTGGAGCCTGTTATTTATCCTGATCTACGTCGTCACAGTTGTTCCCTACGGATTCTTTGTCGGTCTTCCGCTGATGGTGAAATTATTTGATCATGCGCCCTATCCACAGGAAAGGTAATCCGAAATCTGCCATCGTCTCTCGACAATCGTTTAGTGCGCTTCTGCCCAATTCTTGCCGATACCAACGTCCACACGCAGTGGAACCCTGAGGGAGATGACGCCCTCCATGATTTCACGCACTAGCTTCTCGGCTTTTTTGACTTCTTTCTCTGGGACTTCAAATAATAACTCGTCGTGTACTTGCAGGAGCATACGCGTCTGCAGCCCGTCTTTTTCTATGCGGCGATCGATGGCAACCATAACCATCTTAATCAGGTCAGCCGCGGTGCCTTGAATCGGCGTATTAATGGTGGCTCGTTCTGCGGCGGCAACCAGTTGTCCATTCTTGCTTTGTAAATCTGGCACATAGCGGCGACGTCCAAATAGGGTGGTCACATATCCCCGCGACCTTCCCTCTGTCAGGATGCCATCCATGTAGCCTTTGATGCGTTGATAGCGAGCAAAGTACTGGGTGATGTACTCCTGGGCAATTTTGGTGGGCATATCAAGCGAACGCGCCAACCGCAGCGCACCCATGCCATAGATAATGCCAAAATTAATCGTCTTTGCTTGACGGCGCTGATTGCCCGAGACCTTATCCACTGGCACCTGAAACAGTTCCGAAGCCGTACGGGTGTGGACGTCCTGCCCCTTTTGAAACGACTCCATCAACAACAGATCTTCGCTCAAGTGGGCTAATAAACGCAGCTCAATTTGTGAGTAATCTGCCGACAACAATACATGTCCAGGCTCTGCAATAAAGGCCTGGCGAATCCGCCGTCCCTCTTCATTACGGATAGGGATATTTTGTAAATTCGGATTGCTGGACGACAGCCGGCCAGTGGCAGTCACAGTCTGGTTGAACGACGTATGTACGCGGCCAGTTTTCGCATGAATCATTTTCGGCAGCGCATCAACGTAGGTGCTCTGTAACTTGGCAAAACCACGGTATGCGAGAATTTTTGCTGGCAGTGGATACCTTTCCGCGAGCATCTCAAGGACAGAGGAATCCGTCGAGGAACCAGTCGAGGTCTTTTTTCCACGCGGGAGTTTCAACTTATCGAAAAGAATTGTTTGCAGTTGCTTGGGGGAGGCAATGTTAAATTCCTCACCGGCCATTTGATAGATCTCCGCCTCGAGTTGTCGCCGGTGTTCACCAAACTCTCCTGACAGTGAGGTCAGTAATTTTTCGTCAATCCGAATTCCTGCCAACTCCATTTTCCCCAAGACGAGAGCAAGTGGCACCTCGATATCAGAGAACAGCGACTGCATGCCTTCTTTCTCGACTTCAGGAAACAAGCGGTGCGCGAGACGCAGCGTAATATCGGCATCCTCACCCGAATAGCGCGCGGCTTCCTCCACCGCGACATCGGTAAAACTCTTCTTACCATTGTCAGTCACGGCTTCATACGTCAGCATGCGATACTGCAAATGCTCCCACGCGAGATCATTCAAATTGTGGCGTCTGGTTGGGTTTATCAGGTACGAAGCAAGCATGGTGTCGCCGGCGAGGTTGCGCGGCCACAGCTTGTACTGCGCCAACACCATCGCATCATATTTCGTGTTCTGCCCCACGAATGATAAGGCGGGATCTTCGAGCAACGAGCGGACAGCAGAGAGCACGTGGTCAAGCGCAAGTTGTGGTGCAGCATCGAGGCCGCGATGGCCAATTGGAATATACCACGCTTTGCCTTCCTCGATTGCTAGCGAGACCCCTACCAACTCGGCATCAAGCGGATTCAACGAGGTCGTCTCAGTATCCAAACAAAAAGTTTTGGCTTGACGGATTGCGCGCAGGACATGTTCAAGTTGTTGTTGCGTACGGACGACTTCATACTTACCAGTCTGGGCTAGAGCCTCACTCGGAGTTGGATCATCCCACGGCGAATCAATCTCAGCCAGAAGTCGACGAAACTCAAGTTCTTTGAACAACGCTTTCAATTGCGCTTTGTCGGGCTCCTCTTTTGCCAGAGCGGTAATATCCACCGTTACAGGAACATCTTCGTGGAGGATGGCAAGCGTTTTCGATACGCGCGCCAATGCCACATTGGTGCGAATTTTCTCGCCGAGTTTACCGGGGATCTCGTCAGCGTGACGCAGCAGATTTTCTAAATCATGCCACTCCTGAATCAACTTAATCGCGGTCCTTTCCCCGACTCCCGGAATACCAGGAATATTATCAGTAGAATCGCCCATCAGTCCTTGTACGTCGACAACCCGCGCGGGCTCGACACCGAACTTCACTCGCACCTCCGGAATACCAATGCGTTCACCTTTCATGGTATCGAGTATGGTCACGCGCTCAGACACCAGCTGCATGAGATCTTTATCACCAGAGACAATGACGACTTCAGCACCTTCCTTTTCCCACCGTCGTGCCAAAGTCGCGATAATGTCATCAGCCTCGTATCCTTCCAATTCGAGTACTGGAATGCGATAGGCACGAACAAGGTCCTTGATGCGCGGGATTTGTGGCCGGAGAGACTCGGGCATGGCGAGACGGTTCGCCTTGTATTCCTTGTACAGGTCATGGCGAAAGTTTTTTCCTTTCGCATCAAACACGACGGCAAGATACTCAGGCGCCTCTTCCTGCAACAGCCGTTGCAGCATGTTGACAAAGCCGAAGACGGCATTGGTCGGTACCCCTTGCGAAGTTTGTAGGTCGCGCACGGCATAAAAGGCGCGGTAGATGTACGCCTGCCCATCGATAAGAAAGATTTTCATAGTGTTGTTGATTGTCACGAGGCAACTGTGGCAGGAGCGTTATAACACGTCAAGGAGACAAGGAGACCCCTACAGAGGGAGAAATGGTTAAATGGCAAAGAGAGAAAATAAGGAATGGGAAAGCAGATTTTCTTTTTCCTTTTATTATTATATACCTCTTCGCCTCTGTGATGGTGCGTGTCGGGCTGCACCCGGCATTTCAGTCGGAATCATGAGATGGTAAAATGCGAAGAAAGGACATGATATGGCGTATAAAGCAAAGCTGCGATCTAAAAGTGAATGGCAGGAAGACAACTGTATTGGCTGGTGGCTCGGGTGCAAGAATAAGTCGGATGAGGAAGCCGTTCATGGCAATGCTGCGGTACGCTGCTGCCGGCGGGAACGGTGCGTGCTCTTTGCTATTACCCTTGCCGTTGACCAGGGCACATCCGATTGACCTTCTGTCTATTCATGAACCTAGAAAGCGAGTAGGTCACGCTTAGGAGTGAGGGTTTAAACAACTAGTTACAATTAAAAATTAACAAGCTCCTCATCTCTGTGGAACAGTTTTTTCCTAAGCCTCCAGGTGGTTTTCACGACGAATTGTACGCTATCATAGTGTATGAGCACACTACGATCTCAGCACCAACAGCCGACAACTTTAGATCTTGCCCATTTTCACGTCGATCCCCAGCGCGGGTTTTTACCTGCCCACGACCCTCTCGGTCACCTTCCTATGTCTTTTGCTCCTTGGGAAGAGGCAGCGCACGAACTGCCAAAACTGCTCATTGCAGGAACAGTGCGGCGTTATCTGGAGCAACTACCATTGCTCAAGGTTGCGGCTCTTCACAAGCTCTCCCAACTTGAGCGCGCGATGATGCTCTTGTCCTATTTCGGACACGCCTATGTGTGGGGAGATGCCGTCCCTGCCAGCCGCCTCCCAGCAAGTCTCGCCGTGCCGTGGTACGCGCTCTCTCAACGCCTGGGCCGTCCGCCCGTACTATCTTACGCGTCATACGCGTTGCACAACTGGCGGCGGCTCGATCCGGCTGGTCCCATCGCGTTAGGTAACATTGTGTTGCTGCAAAATTTTCTGGCTGGTGCGGACGAGGAATGGTTTATTCTGGTCCACGTTGACATTGAGGCGAAGATGGGACCTGCGCTCGCGGCTCTTGGTGAGGTCCAGGCCGCAGTCATGGACAATCAAGTACACAAGGTCGAACAACATCTAACCACCATCGCTGATGCGTTAGAGCAGGCGTACGCTACGCTGCTACGCATGCCGGAGTGGTGCGACCCGTATATCTACTATCACCGGGTACGCCCCTACATTCACGGCTGGAAAAACCATCCGGCGCTTCCACGGGGGGTTACGTACGAAGGAGTGGAAGCCTACCAAGGAGTACCACAGCAATTCCGAGGTGAAACTGGCGCGCAGAGTTCGATTATTCCCGCGCTTGATGCGGCGCTGGGCATCGCTCACAAAAACGACCCGTTACGTCCCTACCTGATGGAAATGCGCGACTATATGCCCAAGGAGCACCGCGCGTTTATCACCGTTATTGAGCAGGGACCGTCGGTACGCGAGTATGTAGCAGCCCACCACTCTGATCGACCGGCGTTACAGGCAGTATATAACGCCTGCGTACGCTGGATGGCTGACTTTCGCGCCAAACACTTGGAATATGCGGCACGTTATATCCACCAGCAGAGCCAAAGCCGCGAGGATAATCCGACCCACGTCGGCACAGGTGGAACGCCGTTCATGCCGTACCTGAAGAAACATCGTGACGAGACCCTGGAGCATCTACTCGGTTGAAGATTTCCTGACTTGCAATGCTTTTGTAGAAAGGGAGAACTGAGCCAGAGCAAAAACTCTTCGTTACAGGGTTGCGGGATAATTGCAATGAGAAAGAAACCAGCACTTGTCCTAATTGCTCTCCTATGGAGCTGGGGTATGGCACGTAGCATAAGCTGGACGCAAACTGACCTTCAGCGGGGCTCCTTGCGGGGGCTTAACGGCGTGGGTGTTGTCGTGGAATCGCTTCAGTCTGACGTAGAACGTGACGGGCTGACCCGAAGTCTCATTCGCACCGATACCGAGCTTGCACTCCGGCAAGCGGGTATTCGCGTGCTCAGTGAAGAAGAAAGCTTAAACGAGCCGGGGAGCCCATACCTCTATGTCAATCTTTCAACTGTGAAGTCGGCAGTGCTCTATGCATTTACGTCGTATCTCTACTCGCTACAGATATCTTTACGTCAAGACGTAACATTGACCCGAGATACCAATACCAAGGTCAGTGCCATGACGTGGCATACCAGTGTCCTAGGCAGTGTAGATGCTACCAAGCTTGAAAACATCCGCAAAACTCTTCGTGATAGTCTCAATAAATTTATCAATGATTATCTTGCTGCGAATCCAAAATAGCAGCGATCACCGTTGGCACTTTTCGTGACGTCCGTGCTTTAGTGGACTTCCAGATCGATCCGACGATGCATTGCTCCGGACTGTCCTTCTGTAAGCGCGATGCTGTTCCTGAGTACAGCGCCTGCCCTTCCGGCCTGCAGCACAGCACGGATCAATCAGTTCAAGAATTTTGCCCAAGCAGAAGTCACATACAGTGAAGCAGCCGATGTTATCATGGGAGAAGCTGGCTCGCTAACAATTGATGAAAGCTCAGACACGTTGACACTCACGCGTGATCAGCTCACCCAAGAGAAACGTGAAGCAGAAATCATCCGTAAGAATACAAGCGACAAACAGTTTCTGCAGGTTCTGGCAGACATCCGTTTACATAATCTCTTGTTACGTGATTACTTCGTTGCGCTGGGAGCATTGGCCGAGAGCGACGCACCAACACAAATTGGCAAATCAGCCGGCGCACTGTACGCATCCTTGGCCCAGCTGCATCCCGCGATTGAGAACGCCACCATCAATGGCCAGCCAGTCAAGAACTTCATCGGACCGGTGGTGGAGCTGACGATTGCTCAAGTCCAGCAAGCAGCATTGGAAAAAGAACTGAAGGAGCACGCACAGGCAATTGAGCGCGAATTGGATCTCCAACATGCCGCAATGACCGCTATCAGTGAAGGCATGAAGGCACGACTGGAGGCTGTGCTCAACAGTCAGGAGTCGACCAAAGTTGTCCTTCCATACGTCGATATTCAGAATCCTCCGCAGAAACCGCTAAAGAATAAGCTCCCTAAGAACTGGGCAAAAGATCGTCGCGAGGTTCTCACCGCTCAAGCCTCTATTCACTCGGCGATGGCGGCTGCCGATGCCGCACAAAAGCTGAAGATGGCGTTTGAAACGCTCGTGAAGAACGAATTTGGCCCGGCAGATTTGCAACTCTTGCTTCAGGACATCAATAAGATCCTGATGTTAATCGAGATGCTCAAACACGACAAGCAAGACACATAATTTAGAGGAAGTGCTATGGCACAGGCATCAAACCCACCATTCCAAATCCGTGATGACACATTGTCCACATTGCGACAGACGATCACGAAACTCAAATCGCCGGAGTGCCTCTTGGAGGTACGCAAGGCCTCGACTCAGGCTCAGAGTCAGTGGGCAGATACTCTCTTGCAATGCGATCAAGCGCGAGACGAGTTGGAGCTTGTGCAGCTGTCAGCCATCCGCAACAAGTTGAAAGAGAACGAGCAAGATCTCACCACAGGTGCTAAGTCGCTCAAACAAGCCTTGGAGAATTTGAAAAAGATTAAGCAGGCGCTAGACGCTGCCGCAGCATTTGTCGGCATCGTTGCTAAGGTCCTTGCTGTAGCCTGAGGGAGCCTCTGAAGCCAAAGGATCTACTTCATTAGGAAGTCAGGTACCTCAGGCGTCAGCTTTGTACAAACTCTGCGGCACTAATAGGTGCTCTGTCTCCTCGAACAACCTCTCGCAGGTCGTTAGTGACGCTCTCGCAATTATTACATCCTCTGTGAGGATAGGTATGAAAGGACTCTTCAAACGACGCGACTTCCATTCACTGTCGGTTACAGATTTGTGCTCGGCTCCCTATTTTATCGAGCAGCGCTTTCCGACTGATACCTCTCTCCCTGAAGAAACACGCTGGCGATTTTGCTGGCAACGAGTCAGCAAAAACAGCCTGGTCATTAATGCCGCCTATTTTCGCACGTCTCCTACATCTCCTTGGATTCAAGTGATCTACGACGCCCGTGTGATTGAGCTCTTTGTCCCGTATCATAGTGGGTCGCCGCGTTTCTTGGATATGAGTAGCTTTAATTTTTCTCTGTTTCAGCTGACACCTAAGCATTGCCCTGCATCGGCTGGAGGTACGTTGCTCAATAATAACTATGTCTGCAAACAAGTGCATGATCGAGGGTTAGCCTGGACAAACTACAGTAGTGTACGGCGTAGCGAAGAGGTGGTGGTATGGGGTGGTATCGGTGCAGGAACTACAACTTTGACAAACCGCCCCTCTATCTGTGATGGCTTTTTGGAGAGCAGGGCAGTAGTCGAGCAACGCTTCTCATTGGAGAAAGTTAATAACTTCTTGTGCGATGAGTGAACAAGGTACTGTCTCTACGCTCGTTCACTGTAAGAATGGTGTTCTTTGACGTGCTGGAGAAATGAAAACCGACCAAGCCGTTGAAAGATGCAAAAGGCTGCTGACACCTGACCGTATCAACCTCAGACTCCGATACCTTTGGGCTTGTTTTTGTTATGGTCACCTTATGGCTCAGCGAGTTATTAGACTGCAGGTGCTCATTAAACCACAGTGGCGAAATCCTTCTGGTGTTCGTCGCATTCAAGAGATCGCAACCTCTTTAGGAATGGAGATTTCGGGATCGGGTTTGGTCACGATATCCGCGCGCATGAATCCACGGTCGTTTCAGAAGGTCTTCGAAATTCCACCAGAAGGAGTGTCTAAATCGCAGGTAAAAGAAAAAGACAAGAAAAATTCACAAAATGTTACCTCTGGAGATCTGCGGATTCCTCCGCCGCTCCAGGAGTACGTTGAAACTATTACCATCGCGCCACCCCACATCTATATGAGCCATTGACCGCTGCTGAGAAAGGAGCCTCCCTTATGAAAGCCGTCAACACGTCAGAGGTATCCGAGCGTTCGAAAAAGTTTTCGAAGCCTGCGGATGAGTTGCGTATCGCAGTAACGTTCCGAAGACCACATGATCGATTAGGTCCAACGAAAGCGCCAGCACGGCTTTCGTCTGCGAGTGTGATGAGTTTCGTCCCAGACCCTCTAGCAATTGATCAAGCGTTGTATGAGTTGCATCGACGAGGATTTAAGACGACCACAAGAGGTCGGCTGACGGTCTCGATCCGGGGACCACGAAGTTTATTCGAGAAGGTATTTGGCACGCAATTAGCGACGTTTAAGGTTGACAAGAAGCAAGACTATGCCTTTCACGCGTTTTACTTCCCTCCGAAAGATGCACCTTGGAGCCCAGATCCAGCCATCGCAAACCTGATCGACGACGCATATATTCAGTGGCCACATATCTACATGGCAGAAAGGGAAACTCCGAGGAGCAGACGCCGACCGCGTCCTCGTCCAGGGGGGGCTGGAGTATCAGCAAAACCGCCCCTTGTTGATTATTTTCATTTGGAGATGCCGCTTGATGTTCCTAATTTACTCAATGTGACTCCCATTCACCGCGCGGGTTCGACTGGTAGGGCGTCCGTGTTGCCATGATCGACAGTGGATTTGCCCATAGTCATCCATTTTTCACTACCCATAGCTTCGCTTCCTCAGTTGTTTTAGCTCCAGGAGCAATCAATAGAACTCGGGATGGGAACGGTCACGGAACTGGTGAATCGACCAATATTTTCGCGGTGGCCCCAGGAGCAACATTCATTGGGATAAAGGTCGATAATGAGAATGACCCACGGGCTGGTGCAAGCATCCTGGAGGGGTTCCAGGAGGCCTTAAGGCATAGTCCGCAAGTGATTTCGGTAAGTTTAGGCTACGACCTCTGCACGAGTGACCCAATAACAGGAGCACGGACCAGCAATACGCCTTTGGCAGAGCTGCCCAGAAACCTGGTTGCATTGGAAGCGGAGATTCAGGCTGCAGTGGCTTCGGGAATCGTCGTCGTGTTTTCGGCTGGCAATGGCCATGTGTCTTTTCCTGGGGATGATGCCGGAGGTGGTGTCTGCAGGTGGAGTATACATTGACGAAAATGGAGAGATGCAGGCTTCTGATTATGCAAGTGCTTTTACAAGTCGAATTTATTCAGGGCGCAATGTTCCCGATTTTTGCGGTTTGGTAGGGCTGCTACCACATGCTAATTACATTATGCTTCCGAATCTGCTAGCAGTGCGTCTGGAGCAGGGAACTTAGAGATGCAAATCGAGGGTAGTACAAGAATACGTCATCAGTGAGCAGTTCTCGACTGGGAGCTCTATGCCACAGACTGCTGGGAGAACAAGACTAGGCGAACTAACAAAGCCCTCTGTCACTATTCCGATGACAGTGATGCTGATGATCCTTATCTTTTTTGTCTTCGAGTGGTTCCGAGGCTGCGGAGCGGGGGCGGCCCCGCAGGAGCCGAAGAATACCCCTTCAGGCCGCACTAGCCCTCTCCCTGCGCCTTCTGTGATACCTGAAAAACCAAGAGAAGAAGGAAAAGAAGCCCCAATAAGTGTGTCTATGGAAATAAAATTATTGAGATCTAATAATACCTCATCACCGCGCGTACTCCGGGTATGTGTCTTCTGGAACGATGTTCTCTCTCCTTTTTTGTTCTTTCACCATCAGCCGTTTAGGGAGCAGCAGCTCATTTTACCTGCAGCTTCAGCAGATGCTGAGCCTTCCTGGGTCGATGAAGCGTTTCCAAGCAGACCCAGGGGAAGCACTTACAGGGTTTTTATCACACTACGAAAAGAAATCGGAGCTCGATGATATCCTTGCAACTCTTTAATGTATGAAGGTAGAAGGAGGCGCAGTATGCTGGCACTTTAGCGTCTCCGCGCTAAACCACCTGGTAACGACTCCGTCAACCATAAGATTGGGGTACAGGTTGTGATTGGGAAGGCCCACAAGGTCTATTGCGGTAAGCTCTGCGTAGAACTCTTTGGCTAATGGCTCGGCGTCTGATGCCCCTACCTAAACGAAATAATCGTCCCAACATTCCCGAGAATGGCATCGCGTATCTCTATAACGTTTTGTGATAAATACTGTTGCGCTAAAATAAATCCAACGCGGTACTTTCGTAGTTCGGAGAGTAGGTTGGCACGCAAAGTACCTCCTTGGGGCCGATACCAGTAGGGAAATAGTGGAGAACTCCATCCTGAAAAGTGCAACCCTAGACGAACATGGATAAATCACGCACCGCTTCGATCCCGATAAGGACAAAGCCCCTGCATGATCAGAGGCTTAAGGAGAAAGCGGGTGACCGGGGTCGAACCGGCGACCTTGTGCTTGGCAAGCACACGCTCTAGCCAACTGAGCTACACCCGCGTGAGCAGGAGTAACTGTAACACAGCGAAGGAAGCTGTCAACGGTGAGCGTGACTCGGGTACGGCTTTCACTTGCATCGAATGGCTCGGGCCAGTACGATCAACAGACTTTTTTTGTTCGAAGGTATCATTATGGATTTTGCTTTTACTGAAGATCAACTTTTGCTCCAACAAACCTTGCGTCAGTTCGCTAGGGATCAATTATTGCCCAATTATACTCGCTGGGACCGTGGCGAGAAGATCGACCGCGCGACGATTAAAGAAGCCGCCAAGCTGGGTATCTTTGGCTTGCGCGTACCAAGCAAATTTGGCGGCCTTGAGACTGACTATGTCACTTGTGGCCTCATGACCGAGGAACTGTCGCGAGGTGACTTCAATTACAGTCTCTATATCCAACTTGGCCTCATTGCTTCGGAACTCCTGGCCGAATTTGCTCATCCAGAGGTCCAAGCCGAATGGTTAACTCGCCATGCGACCGGCGATGCTGTTATTGCCTTTGGTTTGACGGAACCCAGTGCCGGCTCTGACGCTGCCAATATCACAACTCGTGCGATACACATGGGCGACGATTACGTTATCTCTGGTGAGAAAGCCTCGATCACCTTCGCTGGCTATGCCGATGCTTGTATCGTTTTTGCGCGGACCGGCGATCAAGGCGCACGCGGAATTTCCGCCTTTTTGGTCCCGCTTGATGCACCCGGAGTTACACGACAAGTGTATAAAACTCCCGGCGAGCGGCTTACACAACGCGGCTCACTATTTTTTGATGGTGTCCGGATTCCGGCTCGTAACCGTGTCGGCGATGAACAGCGCGGCTTCGCCCAAGCCATGATTGCCTTCGATTTCAACCGCGCGATTATCGGCCTTGCCTGCGTTGGTGCAGCCCAACAGTCACTCGATGAAACGATCGAATACACCAAGGGCCGCCAGGTGTTCGGCAAACCGCTGGCGAAGTTTGAAGGCGTATCGTTTCAAATTGCAGAGTATTTGACACTAGTCGAGGCGGCACGGCTTGTATCGTACAAATGTTTGTGGCTCAAAGATCAGGGCCAGAAACACACGAAAGAAGCAGCGATGGCCAAATGGATGGGACCGAAGGTCTCTGCTGAAGCTATCCACGCCTGCATTATTCTGCACGGCCATTACGGCTACAACATGGACTCGCCGTTAGAACAGCGCTGGCGTGATGTGGTTGGGCTCGAAATAGGAGATGGAACGCCGGAAATCATGAAAGGTGTGGTCGCGCGAGAAGCATTTGGTCGGGAATACACCTCATATCGGGACTAAATATCCCGGGTCCCATTTTATCCCTATTTTTGAGACCTTCTTTTTTCCTCAGGTTAAAGCTTTTTCCCTTCAGTCGATTACAATAGAAGGGAAGGAATCGGGCAGATTTTGCTCATGGCTTGATGGGCTGTCCGTACGTCAAGGTCGTACTGACGCAAGCCCCCAGTACGATTGAGGTCGTCACGAGGGAGGTGGCCAATGAGGCTACTAAATGATGTCCAGACCGAGCAGAAACGGTTAGCCTATTTGCTCAGTGGCAACGTTGAACTTTATCGCGGGACAGGACACTGGACTGGAGCGATGGTAGGACTCGTGTTTACAGCGGCGATTGGCCTCGTGCTCGTGTGGTACTTCTCACAACTTGTTTCCATGTAACTTGCGCCACGGGACTGCGGCAGCGTCACCCAGCTCAGACTTCCGCAGTCCTACGTATGCGTCTTATTGTAGCGCTCGGGCAATAGCAGCCGAAAGGGTCGTCAGTCCCGCTTCCACATCCTTCCCCAGATGGACTCTCAGGACTCGTCGCCCACGTTCGACTAATACCTGGAAGTCTCCGCGCGCTTGCGCAGCTTTGACCACACCGAACGTGTATCGTTGTCCAGGCACCGGCACATCCGCGGCATTATCACAGGTAATTTGTAGAAACACACCACTGTTCGGTCCACCCTTGTAGGCTTGCCCGGTGGAGTGAAGGAAGCGTGGACCAAATCCAAGGCAGGTTGCAACCCGTTTGTGATCACGCACAAGTTGACGTATCACTTGTAGTTTCTGTTGATGCGCCGCGGTCATTTCGATGTAGGCCAACAGTGCGCAATAGTCACCTACCCGTAACCGGCCAAAATGCGCCGCCAGAAACCGTGTCAGCGAAGGGTGCGCACCTACCGTCTCGTGCAACGCGGTCGCATTACGCTCATCCGTAAACAGAGAGATTCCGTCACCCAAGAAGAGTGGCGCCTCGGGAGGCAATACCCTAGTCTCTTCATACACAGAGGTGAGCCGCCGAGTCTCGACTTTACTGGCTTCAACATCCGGTTGGTCAAAGGTGTGGATGTGGAGAATAGCCCCGGCCACGGCTGTGGCGATCTCCCAGCGGAAAAACTCTTGCCCGAGGTTATATTGATCAGCAACCTCAATCCGTATCACAGGGTGTCCGGTACGGACTAACGTCTCGACCGCCGCGTCCTGAGTTAGATCCGGTGCAGTCGCCAGTCGGGTGTAAGCAAACACACGGTCAGAACCGTAGACCGAAGGCGCACCAAAGGGTTCGCTATCGATTGGGATAAGTCCTTTACCTTGTTTCCCAGTTGATTCTGCCAACAATTGTTCAAGCCACGCGCCGAGACCGCCAATCCCAGGTGAAGCGATGAGCGTAACTTTGTCGCGCCCATGTTTTGCCGCCACACCCAAAATGGTTCCCAGGACAATGCCTGGGTTCTGTGCTGAGGCGGCATGAGTGCCACAGGCCTGGACCATTACCTGCGCCCGACGCAACAACCGTTCAACATCCAGTCCCATTACTGCTGCCGGGACCATGCCAAAAGCCGACAGCGCTGAATAGCGCCCGCCAATGCTGGGCACGCCAAAGAAGATACGGCGAAATCCATCGCTCTCAGCTACCTGCTGCATTTTTGATCCTGGGTCAGTAATAGCGACAAACCGCTTCCCTGCTTCCTGTGCACCGACCTCGGCCTTCACCCGCTCAAAAAAATATTGCTTAAAAATGTTCGGTTCGAGGATACTTCCAGACTTGCTAGCAACAATGAACAATGAGTGAGTCAAGTCTAGCTTGCCTTCAGCCGCCAGGACCTGAGCCGGATCGGTCGAATCAAGAATATGAAGCACAGGAAAGCCTAGTTGTTTGCCAAACGCGAGGGTGAGTACCTCTGGGCATAAGCTCGATCCGCCCATCCCGAGCAGCAACACATCACGAAACTGTGCTTGCTGTATCTCACTAGAAAACTGACGGAGTATCTCACACTGCGCCAACTGTTCTTGCACAACCGTAAGCCATCCCAGCCACTTATCTTCGTCTCCTCCAGTCCAGAGCGAAGCATCTGTCGCCCATAGCCGTTGCACCTTGCCACCTTGGTCCCACTCGGCCAATGTCGCTCGCACATCTGCAGCTAATGCTGATGGTAATTGATAAGTCTGACGGCCAATTTCAACACTCATACTCCTCTCTTTTAGGAAAAACACACGAAGATATGGGTCAGGTACAGTTCGGTTTTTTTCTCTCCCTTGAGAGGAGAAACCACAGGCGAAGGTAAGCCGATTGTCGATTGAGGATTGCCGATTGGAGAGTGTGGAACCGCTACCCGATTCCTGTCGCGTTCGCCAATCCGCATTCGCCATTCCACAATTCTTTTGCCCCTCTCTGACTTCCTTCGCTTACTCGTAGGACGTGCTCTCCCACTAGGGAGGAGAGAACCTCATACCGAACCTCTTCGCCTTTTTCACTTCACATCGTGCTGTAGCGTTTCTATAGCATAACACAACACACTTCACGTACCGTCGGTGATACGATTCCACAGACTGACCTTGATCGCGTTAGCTACTCACAGCTTTTCCCGCGAGATGTCCTGTCGCCCAAGCCCATTGAAAATTAAAGCCGCCAATACGGCCATCACAGTCGAGCATCTCGCCAATCAGATGCATTCCCGGCACTTTACGGGATTCCATAGTGCGGTAGTCTATTTCTTGGAGCGGTACTCCGCCAGCGGTGACTTCGGCAAAGTTCCAACCACGATCCCGCACGACCGGTAAAATGAAACTCGTTAACCCATGAACGAGTGTACGTCGTCGTTCACGCGAGAGCTGACCAAGCTGCGAACTCGGCTCAATATTCACTTCTTGGAGAAGCGCGCGTGCAAAACGTTCAGGGAAATGTTCGGTCAACAGGTTACTTACTGTTCCCCGCGGTCTAGCTGTCGCCATAGTGATCAGCCATTTCTCCACGTGTTCAAAACTTTGCCCTGGAAAGAAATTACAGCGCAGCTGGACCTCTTGATTATTTGTCCTCGCCCATGTCCAATGCCGACTTGCATCCATCACCACCGGACCACTCACTCCAAAGTGTGTCCACAATAAACTGCCAGCACAACGATTGATCATTTTACGGTTCACAAATATTGAGAGTTCTACTAGAAGAGAGACACCCGACAACATCATATGAAACATCTGGTCAGATAAGACCAATGGGACTAATGCCGGAACTGTCGTTGTTACTGAATGGCCAAGGCGTCGTACGATCTCCCAACCCTGACCATCACTCCCCGTTTTAGGCAGCGATCGTCCACCGGTTGCGAGAATCACACGGCGAGCCAGCAGTTCCCCATGATCGTAACGAACAGTGAAGCCCCTCCCCATGGTATTGGCAAATGATCCCCTCTCCCTCTGTGGAAGAGGGCTAGGGTGAGGGAGCATTGAGGGAACTACCTCAGCAACACGATGCCCAGTCAAAATGGAAATGCCTAGTTCTTCACAGCGTCGCACAAGCGCAGACAGAACCGTACGTGCGCTGTCAGAAACAGGAAACAGCTTCCCAGTTTCTTCTCGTTTGAGTGGCACTCCGAGTGAGGCGAACCAGCAAATAGTTGCCTGCTCGTCAAAAGCCGCGAGGATGTTGCGTACGATATTGCGTGACCCGTTGTAATCCTCAGGGTGAATTTCATCGTGTGTCACGTTACAACGTCCACCACCAGAGACGAGAATTTTCGCGCCGATTTTTCGCGCAGAATCGAGCACGACAATTGACGGGGAAGTATCTTTCTTTTGCGCATTTTCGGCGGCAAAGATCGCCGCAGCTAAGCCGGCGGCCCCGGCTCCGACAATCGCGACATCACAGGTTTGCGTCATGTGCGACGAGCATTGGGGATCCACCACGGCAGGGGGCGAGCCAAAAGTTGCCACAGCCTCACATTAGAACAAGAGCCAACAAAAAACGGAACCTGCCCCCTCGGCGGCGTACGTCTTTATCGCTAAGGTATGGAGCGAGGCATTGGTTCGTTATGCAACTGTCACGTCGATGGTTTCAGTCGCCAACACTACTCTTCGTGATGTTCCTGTGGTCGGTGTCTTACGCTCAAGCACAGGATTATTCTGGATCGAACGTTCATCGCCATCATGCCTTGCGCCAGTTCTGGCGACAACTTGAACAAGAGTTGAACGACGAAATCGACGAGTTTGAACCGGCCTGGTTTCACCATAAACACATGTCTGGTGATTGGGCTGGACAGCGTAGTGCGCTCGCCACCTGGGGGATCGTCCCAACCTTGACCTACGTCAGTCATCTTCTTGGCAACCCGAGCGGAGGCCGGTCTCGTAAAATTGCCTACACCGATAATCTTGGTCTCGACATTGAGGTTGATGTAGAACAGCTAGCACGGTGGCGTGGATTGACCTTTCATGTTTCTGGCTCACTACGCTCAGGCCGGAGTCTATCGAAGGTTGCCATTGGTAACACCTTCCCAGTGTCAAATCTTTTTGGTGGTGAAACCCTGCGCTTCTACGAATTATATGTCGAGCAATCGTTCTCTCACGATAGTGTTAGTATTGTGATCGGTCGTTTTGGTATTGGGGACGAGTTTGCGACCTCACCACTTTACAGCTTATTCCTCAACAACGCGATCGACGGCAACCCACTCAGTATTTCACTCAACATTCCGGCATTTTCTGCGCAATCGTATCCTGTCGCGCAGTGGGGCATCCGTACCAAGGCACAGCTCTCCGAGGCGTGGTCTGTCATGGCGGGAATTTCTAACGGCGATCGCACCGTGAGTCGTAATCACTCCCATGGGCTCGATTTCGCTTTCCGTAGCAATGCCGATATATTCACCATCGGTGAGATACGTTATCACTACGGACACGACGACGATGCCACCAGTCTGATTGGCAACTATAAGTTTGGCGGCTACTACGATGCTGGTCCATTCTTAGACCTCTACTACGATCGAGACGGCAGAGCCTACATCACGTCCGGCCTGCCACCACACAAAGCTCAGCAGAATTACGGCTTGTATTTTCTCGTCGACCAACAAATTTTTCGTGAGGACGACGAAACTCATCGCCAAGGATTGATCCCTATTGTGGGAGTCACTTTCGCTCCGGCTGATATCAACCTCTTTCCTTTCTTTTTTTTGGCGGGCATTGTTTACCACGGTCCGATTCTGGGGCGTGATCGTGACACGCTGGGCGTGAGTATAGCGTACGGTCAGTTCAGTCACGACTTACAGCGCTCTCAACGTCTGGCACAACCAGTGAACACTGTGCAACGATTTGAGCTAGCAATTGAGTTGACCTACCAATATGAGGCGACCCCACATCTCATCCTCCAACCAGATGTGCAATACATTGTCCGTCCAGGTGGCACCGGTCGTATTCCCGATGCACTCATGATCGGCTTTCAGATCGCTATTAATTTGTAACCAGTGTAAAGCTGCGTTCGCTTCTCTTCGCTGCTGAGTAGATCTCACTGGCACATGAGATATTGGCTTGCAGAGACACCCGAGATATGGGCATAAGATAAACATACGTAGATACATTAAAGGAGGATGTTGCTATGCAATTAGGAAGAGTGGTTGATTCTGATGGTCATGTGCTGGAACCACCAGACCTGTGGAAGAATAACCTTGAAGCAAAATTCAAAAGTCGCGCCCCATACCTTGCTCGCGATGAGGAAGGGTGGGAGTCACTTGTTGTGGATGGCAAACCTTCCCCGATCAGTCGCGGTCTAGGGGTTGCTTCAGCGTATGGACAACCCACCGAAGTCGCGTTCTCGAAAGAGTTCGGCTACATGGACGGCCCAGCAGGCGCGTATGATCCCCATGCTCGTATCAAACTGCTTGATGAAGACGGCATTGATGCCGCAGTCCTGTACCCCACAATGGGCTTACTGTGGGAGGGTGAGGTTAACGACCCCGAACTCGCAATGGCGATTTGCCGCGTCTATAACGACTGGATCACTGATTTCTGTCGCCCCTATCCAACTCGTCTTTATCCGATTGCGCACATTTCGTTGATGGATGTGAACCGCGCCATCGCCGAGCTTCAACGTGCAGCAAAGCTTGGAATTAAAGGCGTAATGCTGACTCCATGGCCAGCCAATACCAGAAGTTATGGCGATACCTACTACGATCCGTTTTGGCAGGTTGCCCAGGATCTCAATATTCCGGTCGGACTTCATGTCATCGCCCGCCCGCAGTATCACGGCCATGAGTGGTACAAAAATCCAACCTTTCACGGCTCATCATTTTACTTTTTGTCAGTCACGCTCGGCTTTGATATTCAAGCCTCATTCGTCAGTTTCTTTGAAGGTGGAACATTGGAACGCTTCCCGAAACTCAAACTGCTAACACTTGAAGTCGGTGCGGGCTGGCTGCCACATTTCATTGAGCGCATGGACAGCAAATGGGAACACATTGGTCCTCTCACTGCCTGTAAGCGTCCACCGAGTGAGTATTTCCGCCGTCAGGTATGGATTGGTGCCGATGTCGATGAAAGCATGATTCCTGCGGCCAGTGAACACTGGGGTTCTGACAAGTTCTTCTGGTCCACCGACTTTCCGCACTTTGATGGTTTCACCAAACCACTCGAACGACTGAAAAAGAGCATCGCGAGTATGCCGCAGAAAGACCAACAGAACATTCTTGGCGATAACGCCAGTCGGGCATACAACTTGTAACATTACTCAAGGGGCGCACTGCTGTACGCCCCTACTCGTTCGTGCACTAGCGTCCCCACGGCTCAACTCGACCTGTAACGTGTTCAGGTTCCGCGCCATCATGTTCCAAAAGGCGGTGGTAGCGGTCAGCCAATGGATCGCAGTGTAAAGTGCACGAGTGTCGTGTGGTTTGATTTAGAGGAATGTTTCCTCAAAGCCATTGATATTGCGCAACGCCAACAAGCTAAATCACTTGAGCTGCGCGCGACGATGAGCCCCGCCCGCTTGTGGCAACGACAAGGCAAACAGCACAAAGCTCACCAGATGTTATCCGAAATCTACAACTGGTTCACCGAAGGCTTCGATACCAAGGATTTGCAAGAAGCGAATTCGGCGTTATTAGACGAATTCAACTATTTGGTCATCGGGTGATTAAGTCATTAACAAAGTAACCGGATGGCGTCTCGAACCCTTCTATCCAATGCGCTAACATGAAGCGCTATGAGGACCCCTGATCTCACTGCGCTCATCGCCTCGGGCGAAAACTTGCACGTCGAGTTCAAGCAATGGCCGGTGCAGCCGGATGATCTTGCCGCAGCAATCGTCGCTTTCGCCAATACTGACGGTGGACAACGCATACTCGGGGTCGATGATTACGGTCAGGTGGTCGGCATCACCGAGGCTGATCGTGACCGCATTGCACAGACCATTGATAACGTGGCGTTCCACAACATTCACCCACCAGCAGTGCCTGCCTGACTTCCTCGTCAGTAGGTACGGGGACAGGCTTCTCCGCCGGTGCCCGCGCTGCTTCGCGCAGCACACCGGTCGGCTCACCGGAGGCATCGCGTTCTATGATGCCCCCTTTGGGATTGGGTATATCCTTGGTGATACCAGCGGCTGCCAATGCCTTGGAGTTTGCCTATGAGCTATGGGCACTCGTGTCCGTCAGCAGGACAGGATTGTCAGGGGCAACTGCGTCCAACATGGCGCGGTTTGGCACCTGCCCGACGGCTGACGCATCCCACTGTCCTCCGACTATCCACCCACCAGGAGCGGCTCGTTCCACACACGCCTTCACTTTTGCCTGGATGTTCGGCAGCGTTGAACGCTGGGGAATTTTACATTGCCTTTCGCTCAACCCCGCGAATAATGGATGAACATGTCTGTCATGGAGTCCAGGCAGCACGGTATCGCCACCGAGGTCCACGACCTGCGTCTTGTCAGTACGCAACGAGGCAATCTTGTCTGCCTCGCCGACGGCCACAATAACTCCGTCACGGACCGCCAGCGCCTCTGCCCAACCAGTGGGTATCTTGACCCGGCCATTGGTCAGGATCAGGTCGACGGCTGTGCTCAGCGCTGTCACTGGCAGTTTCTCGGCTGTTTCTGCCACAGCTAGCGTCACACACATAGTTACGAAAACAATCACGAGCACAATCATCTGGATTCTCATATAAGTTTCCTAAGAGTGAGTTTACAAGCGTAGCGCTATATGTCATTGCAAGCCCCCTTCGACAAGCTCAGGTTAAACTCCGCCAAGCAACCTCGGTGGGGGAGTCGGTCCTGGGCCTAGAGCCCGGCGTTTCCCTCTGGTAGATAGGGAACTCTTATTTGTCGACAAGGAGATGTTATATGTCGAATCAGAAAATTGGGCCGGCTGTTGATGCTGATGGTCATATTCTTGAACCCGCAGATCTGTGGCAAAAATATATTGATCCCAAATACCGTGACCGCGCGGTACGCATCGATCATGACGAAAAAGGCTGGGAAGTGTTGCTCTTCGATAACAAACCTGCCGAAGTCGTGCGTGGCACACTGGGAGCACTCGGTGGTGTCGGTATGAATCCCGATGAATTCTTCATTCCTGGCAATAAAACCTACATGGACGGTTGTCCGCCAGGGAGCTACGACCCCAAAGCCCGACTTCAAGTGATGGATGACGAAGGCATCGACATTGCGATGCTCTATCCCACCATCGGGATCTTCTGGGAAGGTTGGGTACAGGACCCGAAACTAGCAACTGCCTACAGCCGTGCCTATAATCGCTGGCTGGTGGATTTCTGCAGCTACGACAAAAAACGGCTCTTCCCGATTGCCCATATCTCACTGTTAGATCCCGAAGGAGCAGTCGAAGAAACTATCCGTGCCAAAAAAGAAGGCTGCGTCGGTGTGTACCTTTCACCTGATATGGTTGCACGCGGGTATAAACATTTTGATCATCCCGACTTCGTTCGCTTCTGGGAAACCGTGCAAGATCTGCAACTGCCGGTCGGCTTTCATGTGGTCGTTCGTGACCAGCCGTCATTCAACGAATGGATTCGTCAAGACGCGGACTTTGGCTTGTTCAACTTCACGTTCCTGGCCATCGATGTTATGGCTGGCTTCACCCAGATGATGGCACTCGCGATGTTTGAAAAGTATCCGCGCATGAAATGTACTGTCCTAGAGTCGGGCGCGAACTGGATTTCGGCGTGGCTCGACCGTATGGACCACAAATATATTCCGATGAAGAGTCGCTCGACGCTGAAGATGAAACCGAGTGAGTATTTCTATCGCCAGTGTGTGGTGTCGGCTGATCCAGATGAGACCATGACTGCTCAGGTCGTCGAACATATCGGCGCGGATTACTTCGTTTGGGCATCGGACTATCCCCACATTGATTCGTCCTTTGGCGTCGCCAAAGAAATTAGAGAACGGATCGAACCGCTGCCGGTTGACGCACAGCGCAAAGTGTTAGGTGGCAATGCGATTCGATTCTATAATTTGCCTGTTGGTCAATAGGAAACGGGGAAATGGATAATGGGGAAATGGTACAAAGGAAAGCACGTAAAACGCATTACGCATTATGGACTCCATAACACACAGCAAAGGAGAACTGTATGCAGGATGAAGTCATTAAAGGTTGGGACAACCGTTGACGGAACAGGGAAAGCTCCCTTTATAGGGCTCTAAAATACCCGCGCTTTGCGTTTCCCCCTGTCAGAGGGGGGATTAAAAGGGGATTTTATCAAAGGTACAGAAGGGCAGCCGAGTCTGGCTGCCCTTTTCATTGTCTGGGCGAGGGAAAGGAAGCAGGAATGAATGTGTCGGCGACAGACGAACCGTTCTTTGACCTACTGGGCTTACAACCGGAAGAAGCGACAACCGACTTGGGACGCATGCGTTTACCGTTCAAGGCCGATTTACAACAAGCCCGCGGACTTGTGCATGGCGGAGCCATCGCCTCACTTGTTGATAGTGCAGGAGTATTGGCGATCAAAGCAACGATGCCCGAGGCTATTGGCGGCTCAACCGTCTCGATGACCGTCAATTATCTCGCCCCAGCCCAGAACATCGACCTTGTTGCCGAAGCGCGTATCATTCGGCGCGGGCGTAGCCTCGTGTTTCTCGATGTCGATGTTTTTGCACCTAGCGGTGAACGCATCGCCAAAGGTCAACTCACCTATAAGGTCGTGTATAAGAAAGGGTAAAAGCCCGTCTTCGTCAAAGGCGGACAGTGATGTTATCGAACTCTCAGACGAGAAACTTCTCGCTCTCATAAATAGAAGCGCGCGAAAAGGCCCAGGCATGACAGGAGAGAAGTATCTGCGGAAACTACGTGAGGGCACGATTGAGCGCACGGGAGCAGACAGCTACTTCGCTTATCTCTCGATTTTGCGGCTCTCCCGGACTACTAAGTGAGAAGGCGTCTTGTACGCTTATTCTACCATACACCACACAGAAAGTTACAAATCTTTTCAATACCGCTGGCTTTTCGAAGAGACGCCATGACGCAACAGACTACCACACCAGCACTGAAGGTCAGCAGCACGTGGGAGCAATGAGAAGACGTTGTTCGCGAGCATGTCCGGCAGTTCATCCAAATGAGGGCTATGTGGCGCAAGCGCTAAGTAACGGGATCTTCGCACTCTTTAGGGCGCCCATTGCCAATGAAGATCATCTCCAACGGGCGCTCTATACAGCGTTGTTGATGCAAGAGGAAAGTCTATACCTGAATTGCCATGGCGATATCATTGCTTTTGCGACTCCCATCAGCCATATTATACTTCGTTGATGAGGCAGGTCTGAGAAATCGGCAATGCAGGAACACCCAGCGACTTTTCCGCTTGTATGGCCATAGGCCGTGAAAGAACACAAAGCAAGCCATCTGTATGACAATCCCCACCGAACCGATCGGGAGTATCCCACGACCCCCTTGGCTCATCGAGGCGATGGGAACACGAGACGGGGCAGACCCCACCTTGGACCCACTCTATGAGGAGGCGATTCGGGACACCATTGAGCGGTTCGAGGCCACGGGCTCGCCGGTGATCACTGACGGTGAGCAGCGAAAGTATCGTAATTTCTGGACCTATAGCGTGGAGGGGCTGCCGAACACCGCTCCGGACGGCTTCAAGATCCCGTTCGCAGCGGGGCACGTGCGCCGGATGCTGCGGCTGACGGGCGGCCCTTTCCGCTATAAAAGGTATGCGGACAGTTACCTCGATGTGGCCCTGCGCTACGCGCATCTGCCGGTCAAGCAGGCCGTCATCTCGCCCTCAGCCTTAAGCTTAATGTATCCGACCGACGAGATTGCTGGATATACACGCGAGCAGTTCATCCGGGACTTGTTGCAGGAGCACGAGACTGAAATCCGCAATTGTCTGCAAAAAGGCGCGCACAAGGTGCAAATCGACTTCACGGAAGGGCGCCTGGCGGTCAAGCTTGATCCGTCTGGCAAGCTGCTCCATAGCTTTATCGATTTGAACAATCTCGCGTTGGCGCGCTTCTCTGCCGAGGAGCGCCAGCGCATCGGGGTGCATACCTGCCCGGGCGGCGACCGCGACTCGACCCATAGTGCGGAGGTAGATTATGCTGAGGTGTTGCCCAGTTTGTTCGAATTAAAGGTCGGGAATTTCTATATCGCACTTGCCGGCGAGCAGGATCGGGGCCGTGTCTTGCAGATCATCCGCAATTACTTAAAGCCCTCTCAGCGGATATTTGTCGGCGTGGTCGCGCCGATCGATCCCCGGGTAGAGACGCCGGAGGAAATTCGGGATCGCATCCTCGAAGCAGCCGGGTACATTCCAGTCGAACAACTGGGCACGACTGACGACTGCGGCTTTTCCCCCTTCTGTGATGATACTTCGACGACTCGGGATACGGCGTTCGCAAAAATTCGCGCGCGCGTGCTGGGCACTGCGCTCGCGTCGGCGCGACTCGGAGGCGACTAATGGCGACGCATAAGAACGAGGAGGAACTCCTGCGCTCCGTTGCCTTAGAGAACGCTCAGAGTATTTTCCTCGCGCGCCAGCGTGCCGAGGAGGAGCTCATTCGGACGAAGGAGGCCTTGGAACGCAAGACGCAAGAGCTCGCGTATTCGCTCGCGATGATGCGGGCGACGTTGGAATCCACGATTAATGGGATCCTCGTGACGGATGATCAGGATAAGGTTAGGGACTTTAACGAGCAGTTCGTGGCGCTGTGGCGACTGCCGCGTGAGGTCCTGGACACGAGAGATCACCAACACGTGCTTACCGTCATTAGTCAGTATTGCAAGGAGCCCCACCAGTACCTCGCCCGAATAGACGACATCCGCACGTCGTCGCCGCCAGAAACCTATGACGTGCTGGAATGCACCGATGGGAGAGTCTTGGAGCGATACTCCCGCATTCAGTTTGTCGAGAAACAAAAAGTGGGCCGCGTCTGGAGTTTTCGAGATATCACCGAGCGGCGGCAGGCCGAGATGGCGAGTCTACGACTAGCAGCCATCGTTGAATCGTCGGATGACGCCATCGTCAGCAAATCGTTGGACGGCATCGTGACCAGTTGGAATGCCGCCGCTGAGCGCCTCTTCGGCTACACAGCGGAGGAGATGATCGGGCAGCCGATTCTGCGCCTGCTGCCCGAGGATCGACAAGATGAGGAACGGATGATTCTGGAGCGCCTGCGCAGAGGGGAACGCGTGGACCATTTCGAGACGGTGCGGCGGGCCAAGGATGGACGGTTGCTGGACGTCTCAGTCACTATCTCCCCGTTACGAGACAGCCGTGGCGTAATCATCGGGGCCTCGAAGATTGCCCGTGACATCACAGTGCGCAAACAGGCGGAGGACGCCCGCGCCCAGTTGCTCGTCGAAGTGCAGCGCTCCAACGAGGAACTCCAGCAGTTCACTCACATCGTCTCCCACGACTTGAATGAGCCGCTACGCACCATTACTAGTTTCCTCCAATTGCTCACCCGGCGTTTGCAGGGCATGCTTGATGTCGAAGCCGCCGAGTACCTCGCTTTCGTGGAAGAGGGCGCACAACGTCTGCGCCACTTACTCGCCGACCTGCTGGCCTACACCCGGGTAGGGGGAGAGAGTCAGAAGAGCGCTGCGGTGGACGGGGACGCCCTGTTGGCGCGCGTCCTGACGGATCTCCAGCTCGCCATTGCCGAGAGCGGAGCTACGATTACGCACGATCCCTTGCCGACGGTCTTGGGCGATGCGACTCGGTTAGGGCAGGTGGTGCAGAATCTGATCGGGAATGCCCTGAAGTTTCGGGGCCTGGCACCGCCGCAGATTCACATCTCCGCTCAATGGGAAGGCAAGCAGTGGCGGTTCAGTGTGCGGGACAACGGCATTGGAATTGATCCGGCGCAGGCCGGGCGGCTCTTCCAGATATTTCGGCGCTTACACACCCGCAAGGAGTATCCCGGTACTGGTATCGGCTTGGCGATCTGCAAGAAGATCGTCGAGCGTCACGGCGGACGAATCTGGGTAGAGTCGGAGATCGGCAAAGGAGCCACGTTCTTCTTCACGCTCTCCGCAGCTTCAGGACCCAGTAGCGAGAAAGGAGGAGGCACACACGAGATACCAGCAAAACACGTTGCCCTTCCCTCTCGTTCCTGAAGGCTTCGACACCAAAGACTCGCAAAAGGCCAAGGTACTGTTGGAGGAATTAAGCTGAACACGGAGTGCAGACAGAACTGGAAGAGAAACAAATAATCTTCACCTGTAGAAGTCCACACTTGACGTGACAAGTTATGATTTTTTTCTCTTCGTTGGCAGGTTGTTACCAGTGTCCGACTCTCTCCGCCGCCCCACCTGCTCCTTGGCCCACGGAATCGTGGCTCAGCCCGGCCGCATTGGTGCACGTCCAACCCACCAGCGCTCGTGATGGACGCGCTCTTCAGTAGAGGACCGGAGCCCCGCCTCCACGGCCGCTTGCAACTCCGTGAGCGGCGGATACCTCTCCTTATGAACCCTGAGGCGATACAACTCGTTGCGCTTGGTCTGAGACAAGCGTGCACCGTTGCTCTTGGTTTACGGACTCTTCAGCTGCGGCCGGGTCGGAGCGAGGTTTGCCATCGCTCAAGCCCCCTCCGACGCGTGACTCTCCGGGCTCGGGCAAGTCTCGGTGCCGCGATCGCTGAGCCTCCGGCGCCACGGTCTCTCCTGGCGCTCCCAGAACGGCCCGACTGGGGCAGGGCGCAGTTCTGCCGCTGGCAGCGAGGGCTGGTGGAGAGGTAAGCACAGGTCACCTGCCTAGAGGAAGCGACGAAGGGGTGCGGAGAGAGGCGCCCCACCCCCGTCACCGTCCCACCGGAGCCCGTCGCCTGCGCCCCACAAGAGCCCAGCCCTTCCCTAAATCGGACCAGAAGAGATTGGCACAGAGACGCACACGCTGATAGGTCAAGAGTTGTGACATCTTTAGATCAGTCAATGAGGAGTTGCTGTGCCGCGACCTACGATAGGTGGACATTCCCCCAGAGGAGCAAGCCCGCATGCGAGCCGAATTACGTCACGCCCGGTATGGATACCTCTTGGCACTCCATCTGTTGCTCTTGTGCGCTACGGGCTGGACCCCGAGCGAAGTGGCTGCCGTGCTCTTTTGTTCGCGCTCCGGTGTATATCGGATCGTCTGGACCTACCGGGCCAGAACGCTGACCGCCGATGAGGGGAGCGAGCGAGTCATACAGCAACGACGGCTGCGCTTACTGACGCCCTCGCTCAAACGCTCGGTGTTGGCTCTGCTCAAGACCGCGCCCCGGGCGTTGGGCTGGTGTCGCACGCGGTGGAGTTGCGCCACGTTAGCCGGGGAGCTGCAGGTGCGCCGGGGGATGGCCGTGTCAGCGGAGACCATGCGCCACTGGCTTCATGAGTTAGGCTGGGAATGGAAACGTGCCAAGGTCGCGGCCAAGGATGAGGATCCCGAACGGGTGACGAAGTTAGCGCGGATTCGCCTCGCGTTCGAGCAGTTGCGCGCGGGAACGGTGCTGTTCTTTGCCGACGAGTTGGATATCAATCTGCTGCCCAAGGTCGGCTATCAGTGGATGCCCAAGGGAGAACAAGTGGCAGTCATGACGCCGGGCACCAACGAGAAGCGCTATCTGGCCGGCGCGCTGGAGCTGACGACTGGTGCTATCACCCATTGTGTGTGGTATCGCAAGCAGACCGCGCTCTTTCTCGACTTACTGGAGACCCTCGATCGCACGCACCCCGCGCCGCGCTTTACTCACCTCACCGTTGTCGCTGACAACGCCAAGATTCACAAAGCGGCAAAAGTTCAGCACTGGCTCGCCGCCCATCCGCGTTTTGCGGTGCTCTACTTACCCACCTACTGTCCTCGGGCCAATCCGATTGAGCGGGCGGTTGGCGATGTCCACGACAAGTGTACCCGCAATCATACCCGTAAACGGATCTGGCACCTGGTGCAGGATGTGAAACAGCATCTGCGGGTCAATGGGTCGTGGCGCTATGCCCGCTCCGACAGCTCCTACACCCCAGAGGTGAGGGCAGCTGTTGAAGCTCTGCACGCCAAGGCCAATTCACTCGATGCGCTCTCACAACTTGCCGCCTGGGTGTACGAATGTCGCGTGGTCCGATTTAGGTCAATCAATTCGCGAAATTGCCCGCACGGTCAATACTCCTGCAACGACCGTCCATCGAATTTTGAGCAAAACTGAGCAGTCAGACTCACAAATTGTTTTAGCAACGGCGCCAGAGCCCGCGCTCGTTCGATTGCAGCGCGAAGTTGACGAAGCCGAACGTTTGACGGTCGTTACTCGACAACTCCTTCAGGAAACCGCCGCGGTCAAGGCGGTCGATGTGCAGCTACAGCAGACGACAAACCGCAAGCTATTTCCCGCGCAATAGCAGTCAAACAAGTCGCTCTTTTGCAAGCGGCGCAGGCACAGGCGCTCATCAATGAACTTGACACAGGGAGCCAGTGTGCCGCAGCACGAGCGTATCTTGCACGTGAACAAATCAACCAAGTTCAGGGCACGATCCGAGAAATTAGGCGGAAGCTCCTCAATCAACACTGTGTGATTGCCAATCACGCAGCGCGTGTGGAGGAGCTTGAGCGAACCCTTCAGATGGCAAGGACTACATTACGATGGGAATCCCTGCACTCGGTTGGTGATGTGAAACGCTTCTTGATGTCCGGCAATGACCACATCTCGATTGGGGTGGGCCGTCAGATAGCTGATTACTGTGGTTTCAATGTAGACCTTTGCTTGCACGATTGTGCCCCTCCGGTAGGCCCGCTTGACATCCCTTACTGAGGGTCCTTTCAACGGTATCGTATTGATCACACTCTGAGTGACAGTCTTTATCGAACTGTACCCTGTTGTCTGCACTTCCTTCCAAGCGACCGCATTCCGGCGAGCCTGCGTGACCGAGGAACGCGCCCGGGTCTATAGTTTCTCCCGAAATTTCTTCATGACGGGAGTTGAGTATGCAGCCGTTATCGCCTGCCCAGGCCGAAGAGGCCCTGACACAGTTAACCCATCACTTTGCTCAGTGGCGGCAGAACCGACAGACCCCACGTGGGCGGATTCCCCATGGGTTGTGGGCGCAGGCGGTGGCGCTCATGGCCACGCTGTCGGTGGCGCGGGTCGCCCACCAACTGGGCCTGACGCCCTATGCGCTCAAGAAGCGGCGTGAGGCCTTAAAGGCCACGGCCTCACCACTTCCACTTCCTCAGGTTCCGCACTTTGTCGAAGTCGCGGCAGCCTGGCGGACGCCCGCGACGGAAGTCGAAATCCAGCACTCCGATGGCGCACGCTTGCGTATCTCGTATAGTGAGGCCGCCCCGGCGCTCGTTCCCTTGCTGCAAACCTTCCTGAATTCCCACTAATGCTCCAACTCTCGCCCCAGAGTCGCATCTTTCTGGCGGTGCAGCCTGTCGACTTCCGCAAAGGCATCGATGGATTGGCCGCGCTGTGTCGCACCCGGCTGCACGAGAATCCCTTGGGTGGCACGGTCTACGTGTTTCGCAACCGCACCGGCACGACGCTGAAACTTTTGGCCTACGACGGCCAAGGGTTTTGGCTCTGTACCAAACGTCTTTCGCATGGCCGTTTTTCTTGGTGGCCGACCGCCACCACACCGAGTGTGATCCTGTCCGCGTGGGAGCTGACCATTCTCTTAGGCAACGGGCATCCCGACCGCGCCCAACTCGCCCCGACTGGCGGCCCATCCGTTACGACGGCACGAGGGCCGCCTCATAATTCCACGGCAGCCACGCACGGGGATTGGTAAACACCTCCTGGCGGTGGTCTTGGAGCGCGACCAGGTAGTCCAACGCATTGACGCCCGCCTGCACACACGTCGCAATCACACTGGTGAGAATGCTGGCGATGTACGCACTATGCTCGGTGGCATAGAAGAGAGAATTCTTGCGTTGACGAATGCACAATTTGAGAGCTCTCTCGGCCACATTGTTCTCAAGGGGCGCACCCGGGTGATGCAAAAAGCGCGTCAGGGTCTCCCCATGGTCCACCATATACGCGATCGCTTTGCCTAAACTGCTGTTCGGCTCGACCAGCTGCTGCGCCGTTTGCCGCTCGAGCCACCGCTTGAGCTTCTTCCTGAGCGGCCCACTCTTGCGCTGATGATACGCCAAGCGGGCCTGCCCCGTCAGCTGTTTGACGCGGGCGTACTCCTCATGTTCGAACACGTCCTTGAGGGCGTTCACCACGACCGCACTCTCGGTGGGAAAGACCTCGTCCAACTCCCTGAACTTGCGCCGCCCATGCGCCAGACAATGACAGCGAATGAGCGCGTCTTCCGCCACATGGTTGCGGCTCAACGCATCCGACATCACCACCGGTTTGCCACGATCCGGATCCCGTTTCAGTAAGAGTGCGGCCAAATTCTCTCCCGCATGCCGCCGCCCCGTATAAGAGAGACAGACCAGGCGCTCGCCCACCTGCACGATCAACGCGGTGGTCTGCATCCCGGTCCGCTTCTCGGGCTTGGCTTTGCCCTGCGCCTGCGCGTGGGCACGCACCTGCTGGTTCTCCCCCATGAGCGTCAAGATGCGCTGGGGCGTATCGTCTTGAAAGATCACCTCGCCTTGTGCTGCCATCGTCTCTAAGCACTTGAAGACCGGATGGCTACAGTCGCCCACAATCTCCGCCTGATCCCATTGCGTGGCATCAGCCACGGGAACGCCGACCAAGGCTTGAAACCCTTCCAGCCGATACCAGGGCAGCCCCAAGTAGTAGCGGCCCAGCGCTAAGATGGCCCGGGCACGCGCCGTATACTTCTCCGCTCCTGCTGCGGCGGGTAACGCCGCCGTGACTACTTGCCCACACGCCGAGCAGCGCAACTTCTCCAGCTCATACCGCACGGCCGAGAGAAGGGCATTGCCGTCGAGGCGCATCTCTATGCCGGGCGGCAGGCGATACAATGTCCCACGCCCACACGCCGGACACCGCTCTCCCAGCGCGAGTTCCTCATGCCGACATTCCACCGTCTGCGCCGTCCGATCCACGCCGGCCCCCTGTCGCCCATGCCCAGGCGGCGGCTTCTTCGGCGACAATGCGGAGGGAGAGGGATGCACTTCTTGTGACGCGCTAATCTGCCTTTCGTTCTCACCAGCACTTCCACCGCCTGCTGTCCCACCCGCCGCTGGCGGCTTGGGCGGGTTGGGCTTCTCGCCAAACACGAGCGCCTTGATCCGCTTGAGACTCAGCTTCGCTTCCCGCAGCGCAAACAGTAACCAAAAGTAATACGTCAGCACTTTGCCTAACACCCGCCGATCTTCCGTGGTCAGCATGTTGGCTTCGAGTCGTGCGAGCAGGGCCTCGCCGTCTTCCCGGCTGAGCTGAACCTCTTCGGGTTGCTTCATGGCCGTTCCTTTCCGGCACGCAGGATCATATCACTGTTAGTGTGACACCCGCCGGACCGGACGCTGTATAGCAGAAGCCGTGGTGGGTCGTGAAGGCCAGCACGTTTCCTCGGCGCTGGCCTCCTTACGATTCAGGAATCAGCAAAGTGAAGCACTTAGACGAAAGTCAAACACGCTCGCCGGAAGGGTACGCACGATTAAACATTACCGTATCGCACCTCGTCTCACGGTACCACGGCCTAACCATTGATTCACTGGTCATTTTGCCTTGATAACCTGATATTAGCCCGGGTTTCGGGCGAAGCGACAAAATGTGCTTCCCCCTTTCACGGCACTCTACCGCGCTATGGCCTGCCGCATTCCCGGCGGGCCCTCACACCGATACGATCTCACAACTTGATGAGGAAACCTCCTTGCCCTGTACCACTTGTGCTTATGTTCGTGCAAGTGGGACTTTCCGAGTATGGGAGCGCTGGCGGCACGTGGAGAAGAGGATCGGACGAAGATTTAGCTGTGGATCTGACCGTCAGCGCCAACATAAAAATCAATAGTGCCATACCTGTCAGCGGCCTCCGTGAGCTTCTTCCCGTCCTCTTCCGGCCAGGCCCCGGCCCAGAATCCCCCGTCACGTTGGTTGCGGGTCAACCAAAAGTCATGCCCTGCTTGCCGCAGGTCTGCTTTAATCAACTCATAGTGCTCTGTCTGGAAGGCCTTACAGTCAGCAAGAGCTTGCTGAAGGGTTTCTAGTGCTAAGTCGGCTACAGTATAAGAAGCGTTGAGGGGTCTGTAGTCATCGTCAGTTGACGTCCAGAGCGCGGCGATAAGATAGGCATCTGTGAACGGGTCGAGGGAGGCGATAAGCTGCGATTTGTTCATTGCCAAGCTCCTTTGCGCGTGCATGAGAATCTATTCGGTCTGACCCGAGAGCTTCTTTAGGCCCGTGCTTGCCCACTCGTCACATGCATGCCATTGTTAGCGGCTTCCCCTCTCATCTCCTGCGGTCCGCCTCCTTGACTTCGCCAGCGCAGCGTTGTGTTACGGTTGGCGTGGATACGTCCTTTCTCTTTATAGGTGAGAGCTATCATGGGTCCCTCCGAATCGAAACGACCTACGGATAGGGGCCTCTAGACAGAAACATCGGCGCGTGCCACGCCCGCTTTATTCGCCGGTGTGTTCGCTCCACCGGTTCTTCCCGGTACTTGCGCTTTTCTCCTCAAGAGCTGCCGCAAGTCTCTCCAGCAATTGGTCCCGCCGCGCTCGCGGCGACTAGCCCCGCTGGTGCTCCTTCCCTCTCCTGCCTAAACTCGTACGCACAGCGGACGATAGGAGAGAACATGACCAAAGCGCAACATCGCCAACTCCATCACCGGTTCCATAGAAGCTTAGAGAAGTTAATTTCGGATTGGACGGCCTGCGCCGACCAGGAGGCTCCGAGGTTACCCAGCGCGCATACCATTCTGGAGTTGAGCGAGTGGTCTTACAAACAAACTCTTGATCCCGAAGAGCCGAAGCGCTAGCTCCGCACTTACTCCTATGCCCAACGACCCCTGTGGCTGCGCATGCCACGACCATACGCGCAAGGTGTCTCCCGCTCATAACACGGGGTGCGATGAGCAGATGCATGGCGGTCTTATTCCCTACACGGACGACTGGGAAGCAGCGTTTGCGCAGCAGTGAGTCCAGAGTGCTGACCCGTCATTAAGTACCTCGAGTGCGTATCCAGCCCTCCCAGAGCAGCACGCAGAAGACCTCGAAGCCTTTATTCGTGCGCTCCTTGCCGCTCGCATCGCCACGCTACACCGGGATTACAAAGAAGTGTTCCTCAAGCACGCGCTCGCAGGCGAACGTCAGCGGCTGTGGCACGCTGTGATGAAGCGGAAAAATCCCTTTGCCGATGGGACGCGAGCAAGGGCCGGCTTTGAGCGGGCGCGCGAGGACGTGCTCGCCCTGCTGACTGACTAGCTGCGAGGAGTTCCTCTTGTTCTTCCTCATGCAAGATAAGTAAGGTCTGCGTAGCGCACGAACAGTCGAAATGGAGGTTACGCTTGCGGAGCAACACGGGCGAGGTTTTTATTACAAGACCACAGGCCGGAAGAGGAGCAGCTCCTCAGCACTGACAAGAGTACCGCCAGGTTAAGATTCCCCTCCGCCGCCGATATCCTCACTGTAACCATCAGCATGGCACGCTACTCCTCTGGTTACGCAAGGGCGTTGCCACCTTACAGCAACGCCCTTTTCTCTTCTTGGCTATCAGCGTTCACCTCGGCACGCGGTGCTGGTCAGCATGCTTTCCCTGCTCCCGCAGCCACGCTTCCACCTCCGCCAACCGGAAGCGCCGCGTCGCTCCTTCCCCCATGCACGGCAGTCCTCGGCCAATAAGATCCGAGATATGCCGTGTCGAGCATTGCAGTGCCGTCGCAAGCTGTGAGCGCGTGAGCAGTTCGGTCGGGGTTTTCTCGTGGACCTGGCGCAGCGCAGCGACCACACCAGCAGCAACGGCTTTCTGGATGTGATCTTCAAGTTCCTCGACCGTGAGTGATAGAAGAAGGGATCGTTGCATAGCGGTGCTCCTTTAGGATTTCCTTGCCCGATCTGTCCGTCCACGTTCCTGATAGGCGGCTCGCTGGCGCTCGAGATATTCTTCCCGGTGCCGTTCGTAGTTCGCCTTGCGATTACAGTCAACGGAGCAGTATTTGGCTTTCGCACCCCTCACAAATTGTTTTCCACATTGCAGACACGTCCTTTTGTACTGCTTAAGGGTACGCGTGACTAAAATTTGCTTCTCCTTAACATTATGATTTTTCTCCACTTTTTATCTTTCTTTAGTCTTTTAATAAAAGACTATTAATAAAGATCATTAGTTTATTATAAATAATCTCAAGAGAAACGCAATACAACGAAGGGAGCACCCACGATGTAACCATCACGCACGCAGACGGAGCTGGACGCCAAACGCTGAAGGGGAAGCCGGGGAGAGCCCGGGGACTCTGGAGGAGAGACGGAGGCAGCCAAACAATCTAACAACTTGCAACGAGAAAAGGAGGAACACATATGGTCGCAACATCGATTCTGGCAAAGGTAGACAACGACATACTGCAACGCGGCGTCGAAGGACTCACGGCTGGTGCGTACAACATCACGCCGACCCGTCAGACTGAGCAAGAAATCAGCGCGTACGTGACCAATGGCGACAGCAAGACCTATTCGGCCACGCTCACTAATGGGAAAGCATTTTGCGGCTGTGGAGACTCAATGTTCAGGGGTAAGACCCGCAAACACTCTGTAGCCCTGGCATTGCATGTGATCCGCACGCCACCGGCAGCTATGAACGAACCAGAGAGAAAGGAGGCGGCACCGAATGACCACATGATTCACGTTATGAGCGGGACCGAGAAGCCGGTGAACTTGAAGTTAGCGCGAGTCAGGAGAACTGCCTAAATGAAAAAGGCTTGCCAGAGGTGACGCTCTGACAAGCCTCAACAACAGGAACGATCAACACATGTACCCTATCACTTTGTGTTCTGCTCAACAACGTGCCCCACCAGAAGCGGCCTTGCTGGCTATCGCAGTCTACGGACAACAACCCCTTACCAAGAAAAGGAGACTGTATGCCCAAGAGCATGGTAGTTGATGAATGAATCGTTGGTGACCGCACCGGCCAGCGTCTTCACTTCACAAGCGACGAACTTTATGCGAGCGACAAAAATGGGACATCGCGTATCCACCTGATGGTTGAAAGTGGAGGCACACCGTACCTGTCCCTTTGCGACGGCAACGGGAAGGATCGCATCGTCTTGTGGATCAACCAAGACGGCTATACGTGTGTCATGCTGCATGACGGCCATAACACGCGCCGGCTCGAAGTAGAGCTTGACTCTCAGAGGAGGGTTCACCTGCTCTGACCTTATACAATAAGAGCGGCCAGCCGTTGTTTGTTCTGGCTCCGGACTTCAATGACAAGATCGCGCTGAAGACGGCCGGGCCGAATCAGGACCTTGCGCCGTGGGTGCCGCCGTTTGAGATTGTGGCGTAAGACGACAGACGCGGGGAGGATTTCCCCCGCGCGTTCATTCACCACGGCACACCACGGAGAGGAACGTATGAAAAGAGCACCGAAGAAAACACAGCAGATTGATACGGTCTTAACCTGTAGAATAAAAGCGAACGTGTGGGGCAAGGACGAAGATAAGGAGACGCGCGAAGCACTGTTTCACTACCTCCTTATTCGTGCCCGTTGCCAGCGCGACGGAAATTTGACGCTTCTTCAGCACGTGAACTCGGGCATGAGACTGTATGCAAAGATGGCGAAGTATCACCTACCTGCCCTGGACGATAGCCAGGAACCCCCATCGTTATCACAAGGAGATAACTATGAGCCACGTGAAGGGCCTTCCTCAGCAAGGCAATACGACACAGCCAACCGCTCCCTACGACGGAACAGCAGATAGGAGCCGTGTGCTTGATGCATGCATTGCGGATTCCTGGAGCGTGGTAGGGCCCTCCTAAAAACTTGCACGCCAAGTTTCAGTCGGACAGCACCGCCAATGCCGTCTTCCACCCCAGCGTTTGCGCACGTACGCATCTTTCCCTCATCTAACACTTGCATATGGAGCGCTCCACGATAAGCTTGGACTAGGCATGAAGAGGCCATGAACCTAGACATTCTCCTCGTCGAGGACGAAGCGGCGGATATTTACCTCATTCAGCGCGCCATCGCGGATTGTTGCCCGCAGAGTCACGTGTGGGTGGTGTCCCAAGGCAGCGACGCCCTGGCATTTCTCCGCCACGAGCCGCCTTTTGTGACCGTGCCTCCCCCGGCCCTTATCATCCTAGACCTCAATGTCCCGCAGCTTGACGGCCACACCCTTCTGGCCTTGCTGCGCCGCTTGTCGGCGTATCGCACGACCCCGGTCATCGTTATCAGTGGGAGCGAGAGAGCAGTCGAGGAACCGCGCTGCCGCCAGCTCGGAGCCAATGGCTACGTAGAGAAATCGCGGGATTTTGCCACCTATTTTGGCGGGATCCAGGCCAGCGTGCGGAACTGGCTAAGGATAGGTGGTTTGCCTTCATAAGGAACCGCGTCGGGCCGTTGGTTATGCACGGTGCCACAGAACGCGTGTAACTTTTTCTTAGGATAGCACCTGGAGCGTGGGATCTGCCGTCGCTCTACTATTTGTCGGGGAAAAAGAAGCCCTTGTTCACTTTCAGGAAGAATCCTACCACATCACGATCCGCAAGCTACCACACTAAATCTCACCAGGGGCGGGGAGGAGCTCCCCGCCTGTTCTGCCCCACAAAGGGAAGGTACAAGACAATTCATAACATTCCAGTGAAGAAAGGAGAACGAATGGATAGGCGTCAGAATCAACCACATCATTCAAGGAAGGAGGGAGACACGTGACCATAAGCAGTCAACCCACTAATCTACACAGGAGGTGATCATGTCCGTCAAAGTGAAACAACACGAAGGAGCGTGGTGGCTCTTCACCCCACGATTACCACAGGAAGGATGAGCTAACCATGCACGAACAACGGATTGAAAAGCATCTCTATGAACGCAAACACCAAATGGCGACGGGTGAATGGTCCCGATCGTATTACATCCGATTGAAGGACTGGAAAGGCATCCGGCGTGTCTGGCCAGCGGGGAACACTCTCAAGACGGCCAAAGCCAAACGAGCAGAGTACGAGCATCGCAACGCCCTACGGGAAGACTTCGACTTGGCAAAAGTCAAAGGTATGACGTTCACCACTTGGACAGACATCTATCTGAAGAAACACGCGGTGAAAAAGAAATCCCTGGCTGAGGACCAACGCATGGTCGGTGTCTTGCGTGAGTTCTCCGGCAGTATGCTGCTGTCACAAATTACCCGAACGACAGTGGAGGAGTTCAAACAACTACGGAAGAATCGCCAGACCTGGCGCGGCGATCCGGTCAGCGATGCCTACTGTAACCGAGAGTTAGGATGCCTCCGACACATCCTAAAATTAGCGGTTGAAGAAGGCATGATTGAAGCATCTCCTCTCGTCAAGCTGTACAAAGAGAACAACGCCAGAGATCGCGCACTCACAGAAGAAGAGTATCAGTAGTTACTCTCAGTTGCCGCTCCGCATCTGCGCTATCTGATCATCTGCGCCTATGAGACCGGCATGAGAGCGGGAGAAATCATTAGTTTGACCTGGGATAAGGTAGACGCGAAGACGGGCTTTCTCCGCCTCGCAGCGATGGACACCAAGACGAACGAAAAGCGCGCGATTCCTATCTTCCCTCTCCTTCAGGAAGCCCTCGATGAGAGCCGCAGAATGCAAAGAGGTAGAAAAGTTGCGCTCATCAGTGGACACGTCTTCACCTAGCAAGGGTCCTCCCTATAACGCCAAGGCTGGAAACGCTCATGGGCGACCGCATGCCGCAAGGCTGGCCTTGAGGGGCTGCACTTCCATGACTTGAGACACACTTTTGTCACCAGGAAGGTCCGTAAAGGATGGGACTACAAGCGGATCATGGCCATCACTGGTCACAAAACCTTTGCCGTCTTTCAACGCTATAACAATCCCACCGAAGACGACTTAAAAGCCGTCGTCCATTCCACTCCCCCCAAAAAGGCAGGATAATCTCTCATTTTCCCACATGGTGCACACACGACTTTCAGCGTCATGTAACCGTTCACGGGGTGGACTATTGCTGAGACCCGCGACAAATAGGGCTTTCTTCACTAACAGTCGATCGCACAGCATGATTTTGTGGTCCAACAATCGCCCTAATTTGCTCAAACGAGCCGCCACGGGCCGGCAAAAGGGCAAATTTCCTGGATTTTTCGCTTGTT